>ERZ826146.197-NODE-197-length-73811-cov-6.141128_pt1 | contig 73811 bp, 44 predicted proteins | sample MGYA00519857_ERZ826146 | MGnify/ENA primary metagenome ERZ826146 (study PRJEB31778, sample SAMEA3449222) | human gut metagenome | biome: human gut; feature: human-associated habitat; material: faeces | place: United Kingdom | collected 2010/2012 ...
TGCCTGCGAGGGGCAAAAAAATTAGTGGCTCGGGTTTTGAAATTCGAGCCATTAATTTTTTACTTGCTCCCATGCAGGTATAAAATATTGAATATCAGTTTTTACTTTTTCTACCCTGAAAACGGACATTTTCGAGGTATTGTTTGCTTCGGATGTTTCTTTTTTGAAAGGTTAAAAATTGTAGGGTGATTGGCTTCGGGTGCAGATGAAAAAACAACCCTTACCGCTGCATACGGGTAAGGGTTGTTTTGTGTTGTTCGTGCTGTAGTGTGTTAGTGACGTTGGCGGCGCACTGAGACGCGTGCGGGTGATGAGCCTGAGCCGGACGAGGACTTGCTGTCGGATACATTGCTTGACGATTTGCGGCGCGACGAGAATATGCTGCGCTTTTTCTTTTTGGTCTTACCGTCCTTGGCGGCTGCTACGGCTTCGATTGAGTCGCGTTGTGCGCGTTTTAGCGAGTCTTCGCCCCAGATGTTCTTTTCGAAGTCGGCGAGTTGTTTTTCTATGCGTGCCTGTTCCTTGGCCATGGCAGAGTCGGTGGTGCAGTAGTTGGCCAGTACTTTGCCCTGAAGGTTGTTGGTCTTGTAGATTTTGCCGTCGTAACAGTTCATGGCAAAGTAGTCGTCGGCGCTCATGCTCGAGGCGTTATTGTAGTTGCTTCCGGTTAGCGGGAGCTTGGCCAGGTAGGGCGATATGTCGCTGTATTTCACCCAGAACATGGGGTAGCTTGTTGCCTGTCCTCCGAACTCGTCGGAGCGTTTCAACACGGGGCACAGTGCAACTACCTTTGTGTGGTATGTGGCAGTGCGCTGGTCGTAGTATGAACTTTCCTTGATGAAGTATTCGAGTACTTCGGCGGCAGGCAGGTCGGTGTCGGTTACTCTCATGCGGCCGTCCTTGGTTTCGTAGTATATGTGGTAGCGGTCCATGATGTCTTTTGCCTTTACCTGGTTCGAGGCGCTGAAGTTCTCGTTTCCGTTCAGTGTATAGTCGTAGGCTTTTATTTGTCCGCGCAGTATGAGTTTGAACAGGTAGGTGAACAGGTTTATCTGGTCGCCTTGTTGCTCAAGCGGGTAGTAAAGCGTGGCGTTTGCGTCCTTGGTAAGGTCGAGCGTGCGGTATATGTCGCGTCGCCACACTACGTCGGCAGGCATGTCGGCAGCTACCGGGAAGTCCAGCTGCGCGCGGTCGTCTTCGGGTTTGGCAGTCTGTTGTTCGGTCAGGCGGCGTGGCATGAAACGCGGCCTGTTCGACGTGTCGTTGGCTTGGGTGTTGCGGCTTGCGGCCGTTGTAGCTCGTGTAGAGTTGGTCGTTGCCGTGCTTTTGGTTGTTGCGGGCGACTTTTTTGTTGAAGCCGCTTTGGCGGACTTGGCGGCAGTGTTTTCTTTCTTGGAGTCTTTTTCTTTTTCCTGGTCTTTTTTGTTTCTCGTGCTCGAAGTAACCCTTTCGCGGCGCACGCTCAGTGCTGCTCCGTTGTTTTTGTCGCGCGAGGGCGTTTGCGCTTCTGAAGGCAGTATAATGCAAAGCCCGAGTATGAGGAATATTATGCGTTTCATCTTGTTTGAGGCATATATTGGTTTTCGTTTGCGGATTTAGTTTACGATGACTTCGAGAGATTGCGGCAGGTTGCGTTCTATGCCGTCGGGTCCTATTGCTTTTACTCTTGAGATGTAGAACCTGCGTCCTCTTGGCAGTCGGCGGAACATCTCGCGCTGGCGGTCGGTGAAGTTGGCTCCGTTTGATATTTCGGGAACTGCGTTACCCATGTTGTCGAAGAATACGGTTTCGAAGCCGAGCACCTTGAACGATATGTTCAGCAGTCCGTCGTCGATGGCTGCGCCGATTCCTTCCGTTCCCATGAGTTGTGCTTTTGTAATGGGCGTTCCTCCGCGGTAGTGCACGGGATTGCCCTTGTCGTCGTTATAGGCGATGTATGCGGTTGGGTCGGGCAGTTTGCGCACTCGGAAAGTGAATTTTCCCATTTCCTGGTTGCGCCCTTCCATTTGTGCGGTTACGGTTATCACGGCGTCCTTGCCCACGGCCGTGGGGCGGGCTATGTATTTGCCCTCGCCGGTGGGTTGCAGCGAGCCGCCGTTAATGGATACTCCTATCCTGTTGAGCGGAATGCCGGGAACTGACACGCTCATGGGGTTGTCGTAGCCTGCGTACAGCACGTTCATGAGGTCGGCCGAGACTGTGGCCGAGGGTGCTACCACGGTGTATTTCTGGGTGAAGTCGCGGCGCACCATGTCGCCTGCGCCGTTTTGCATTTCGATGTATCCCGAGAAGTTGAAGTCGCCGGTGCGTGTGCATGTGAACTCGTACAGCCCTCCGGGCGAGTTGACTTTACGCCCGCCCACGTATATCGACGGGCGCATGGTGGTGTCTACGGCGGCCATGATGATGTGGGCGCTGAACTTGCCTCCCTGTACGATGGTGTTGGAGTTTGGAATCACAAATGCGCTGAGTTCGTTTACGCGTATGTCCTTTACGTCGATGTTCGACACGAGGGTGTGCAGCACGACGCCTTCGGCGTAGCGCACGTCGCTTTGCAGTTTGCTGAGCAGTGTGACGGCGGCTGCGGCGGGCGTGTTCTCGAACATGTACTGTTGCCAGTTTTTGCCGAGGTTGTTTTTGCCTTTTGGTATCTCGGTGGCAAGGTTATGGTTTATTATGGAGGCTTGCTCCGGGTCGGAAATCATGCCGAGTATCCTTGTGCGGTAGTCGTTTATGGCTTCATAGAGTTTGCGCCCTTGTCCGTTGCGCGGATTCAGCATTACGTATGTAGAGGCTTCGAGGTCTTGCTTGTTTACTATGTTGCGCACGTCGCCGTCTTCGCCGTCGGCATAGGTTACGATGTCTTGCTTCAGTTTGTTTGCGTAGTTGTACAGCGAGTCGCTCATGGCGCGTACCTGGCGTGCCTTGTCGAACCATTGCTTTACCTTTACGGGGTTGGCTTTCATCTGTTCGTCGAAATTGCGGTAGATGGCGGCGTTTTCCGAGGTGGAGCCTGCTGTTGTACGGTTTATGCTTTCGTCTACGAGCGAGAATCCGTTGAGCACATCGCTCGACACGTTGAGCGCGAGCATAGCGAGCAGAACGATGTACATCAGGTTGATCATCTTCTGTCGTGGCGAAATCGGTTTTCTTTTAATCCCCATTATTGTCGGAATTTTCTCTGAGGTGTTTTAAAATATGTCAGACATATTTTGAATTAGGTCAGACATATTTTAAATTATGTCTGAGATATTTTTTTCTTGCCCTTATGTGTGTTTTTTAATTTGTGCCGGGTAATTTGTTCCCGGCGTTGCATGCTGCCGTGTGTCAGTCGGCGTCGGCCGATGCCGAGGAGGCGGCAGCGGCGTTCTTCATGTTTACGGTAAGGGCTTTTATCATGCGGCTGTAAACGCCGTTCAGTTCTTCTATCTGTTTAGCCATGCGGCGTGTCTGTTCGTTTATCTGGTCGATTGTTCCTATTTGCGAGCTTATGTTCTTTAGTTGCAGTTCGTACACGGTGTTTATGCCGGTCAGCGTGCGGTTGAGGTTTATCATTTCCTCGCTGTCGGTGGTCATCTTCCTGCTTTGTTCCTCTACTTTTGCGAGCACTTCGGTGAGGTCCTTTAGTTTTTCCACGTAGTTCTTTGTAACGTCTTCGAGCTCGGGGTTTGCGGCGTTCTGCGCGTCGGTCATGGCTGCCGCTCCCGTGCCTACCACGATTGGTCCTCCCGGAATGTTGCCGGCGGGTATGCCTCCTGCGATTCCCTGTATGCCTCCTTCTGTCATGGCAGCCGCACCGGCCGGGATGTTTCCTTCGCCGGCGGGTATTCCTCCGCCTATTATTACTGTCGCCCCGCCTGCGTTGGTTGCGGTTTCGGCAGTTTCCTCGGTTTTTCCTTCCTGGTTTTCATCGGTGTCCTCGCCTTCTTCGTGCAGGTCGAGGCTTGCGTCGTCGCGTGTAAAGGGCCTGTCGAACGCGGATAGGAAGAACACTACTACTTCGGTTCCCATTCCTATGAAGAGCATGAGGTCGGCCCCGTAAAGGTGCGTGAGTTTGAACAATGCGCCGAGTATTACTATCGACGCGCCCCATGAGTAGGCGTAGTTAAGGAATGTCTGGCCCGGAATGCTGTCCATCCAGCGTTGCAGGCGCGTTACTATGTTTATATTGCCTGTTGCCATATCGTGTTGTTGCTATTTTTTTGTGTTGTTTGTGTTCGTGGAACCGGCAAACGAGCGCACGCAGCGGAATCCGATGTAAGAGCGCGGCTGGTTCTGGTATTCGTATGTTCTCCATGCTGAGCGTATGAACGATTCGGGGTCTTTCCACGAGCCTCCGCGCACGCTTTTCTTTTTAAGGCGGTAGGGGTCTTCCTTTGCGGCCTTGTAGGTAAGCTCGGGGTTTAGGTCGCTCATGCTTTTTACGCCGGCTTCGGTGTAGACGGTGCTTGTCCACTCGGCCACGTTGCCCGCCATGTCGAACAGTCCGTTGGAGTTTGCCCCGTATATTCCCACTTTCGAGGTTATGAGGTTTCCGTCATCGGTGTAGTTGCCGCGGTCGGGCTTGAAGTTTGCAAAGAAGCAGCCGTCTTCGTTCTTCATGTCGTTCTGTTTCCATGGGAAGGGGTTGCCTTCCTTGCCGCGTGCGGCGTATTCCCATTCTATTTCGGTTGGCAGGCGGTAGCGCTGCACGTTGCGCGCTTCCGGCCCGAGTCCGCGCAGCAGGTATTCTGTTCTCCAGGCACAGAAGGCGTTGGCCTGCTCCCATGTCACGCCTACCACGGGATAGTCGTTGTAGGATGGCGATGAGAAGTATGTGCGCATGTACACCTCGTTGTTGGCGTTGGGGAAGTCGTTCACCCAGCATGTGGTGTCGGGATATACGTTTACGATGTATGTGTTGAGGAAGTCGTAAAGGCTCGACAGGGGTCGCGTTATTGTCTGGCGCACTATGTTGCCGTCGTCGTCAACGTAGGCAGTGTCTTTCGAAATCATGATTACCTCGTCGGGGTTGGCGGGGTTGTCGGTGTCGAGCGAGCGTTCGGCGGGGTTGAGCCGGTATTTGCGCATGGCGGCTTTCTCGTAGTCGAACACTTCGTAGCGGTAGTTCATCTGCCGTGCGTCGAGCATGCGTGTGCCTTCAATGGGGTGGTAGGTGTAGACGCTTTCTATGGCGCGCTCTTCGTCTTCGGTGGGTTTGCGCCAGGGTATGGGCTTTTTCCAGTTCAGGTGCGGCGTTATTGGTTCGCCGTACTCGTCTTCCTCTATCTTGTAGGTTTCGTCGCCTCCGTATGCCGGGTCGGCAAGGCGTTCGCGTATAATGCTGTCGCGCACCCAGTAGACGAACTGCCGGTACATGGAGTTAGTTACCTCGGTTTGGTCCATCCAGAACCCGTCTACCGAAATTTCCTTGCCGGGTATGACGTTTCCCCACAGGCTGTCTTGTTCTTCGAGCCCTACTTTCAGGTATCCGCGCGGCACTTTCACCATGCCGTAGGGTGTGGGTTCGGCCACGGCCTCGCCTTTCTGCCCTACCACTTCGCCCCCGTCGGCCATCATTCTTTTGCCGCTGAAGCACGATGTGAGCGACATGCCGGTAAGGAATGCCGCGATTACGAATATTGCCTTTTGCATTTTAGTTACTGTCATAGTTTATGTTTACAGGAAGCGCACGCTTTTGTGTCTGTTGCGTCCTTTTTTATACAGGTTAAGGTCCATTTGGTATTTTATGATAATCTCGTGTGCCCCGCTTTTGAGGTCGGGCATCGAGGTGTATGCCTCGTAGGAGTAGCTCAGGTTCACGCCGTGGAACAGTCCGCCTATGAACAGGGCGGCCGAGTGTTGCGGGCTGTAGGTTGCTCCGGCAAAGAGCGATTTCCTGTCGCGGTTCAGCTCCACGCGCCCCCCGACGTTTGCCCTGAAGTTGCTTCCGTCGTACATGCAGAGCACCGTGGGGTGTATTGAGATAAACGGATTGCGCAGTTTAATATTGTATCCTCCTGTCAAATAATAGGTGCGGTCTATCTTCATTTCGTTTGTCTGCCCGAGCATTACAGTGGGGCCGAGGATGTGCAGCACCGAGAATCCGGCATACCAGTTTTTGTGCTTGTAGTATATGCCGCCGCTCATGTCTACCTTCGAGCCGGTCACCTTGGTGGTGGGTATGGCCGGGTCGTTGGTGTCTTCAACGTCGGCCTTCGTTCCGTCGAACTGTTCGCTCAGCAGGTCGGCCTGCAGGCCGAAACTGAGCCGTCCGCCAAAGAGTTTTTCCCAGTGGAAGGCATATTGTGCGGTGAAGCGCTTGTGTGAAAAGAGGCCAATCTCGTCGTTCTGGAACAGCAGGCCTATGCCGTGGCGCTTGCGGAAGATGATGAGCGGCATGTCGGCCGCCGCGTACATGGTTTTGGGCGCGTGGCGGAAGCCGGTCATCTGCATGGAGTATGCCGCAGTTATGTTCAGCTTGTCGTCCTTGCCCACGGTGGCGGCGTTGAACGACGGTTCCATCATCCAGTAATGCGTGTAGGCCGGGTCGTACTGGGCGTGAGCCCCCACGCACGTGGCCACGGCCGCCGCGAGTATGTATTTTTTTATGCGCATAAGCATTTTAATAACTGCATAAAGCCTTTCTTATTGTCCGCCGGGGCGAGTTTCTTTGTTATTGCACAAACTTTTCCTTGCGTGCCACATTGCCGTGCGGCGATGGTAAATCTCCGCCGCAGTAGGGGGCGGTGCGTTCCCTGCCTGCGAGGGGCAAAAAAATTAGTGGCTCGGATTTTAAAGTCCGAGCCACTAATTTCGAAATCCGAGCCATTAATTTTTTCCCATGTCCCAACAGGCGTGAAGCCGGCTTGGGGCGGGGGATGGTAAATTTTCGCCGCAGGAGCGTTTCCGGCCTCGCGGGGTGGTAAATATCCGGCATGTGCTCCGCGTGGCGGGTATTTGCCACGGGAATGCAGGGCTTATCCTATCACCCACTTCGAGCCGGGTATGTAGCTTATTATCTTCGTGGTTATGTAGCAGCTCACGAACGTGCATACGGCTATTGCCGGTATTGCGAGGCTCACGTGCAGGTGAGGTATTATGAGGCCGGCATACATCACGAGGTAGAACATGTGCATTAGGTACATGCCGTAGCTCTTCTTGCTTATGTCCTCTATGAGCTTGTAGCCGCGCATGGGGCGGTTTATGGTGCTGATGATCAGGAAAAAGCCGAAGGTGGCGAGCAGCACGTTGGGCGAGCAGAACACCCAGGCTATCTCGACCACGTTGGGGTGCTGCTCAACGCCGAGCTCTACCTGGTTGTAGAAACTGAGTATCGTGAACGCCGCGCCAACGGCCAGGGCGGGAATGCCGACGGCCATGCGCCGCGCGTTGCTCCACTTGATGTGGAACCTTATGTAATGCGCCAGCACGAGGTAGCCTATGTAGCCCGAGAAGGGGTAGAGTATATGGTAAGGATTCCAGAACACCTGTCCGAACACCTCGAGGCCGAAGTAATTGAAGAACGGAACCGTCGTGCTCAGGGCGAACAGGCCTATTATGAGCAGTTCCTGGCGCGCCGAAGCCTTTACGAGCCACGGCGAGAGCATGGGGATGAGCACGTAGAGGCTCAGCAGCGGGTAGAGGAACCACATGTGGCCCGCCGCTCCCGGGAAGTTGAGCGGTATGTAGAGTATGTTGTCGATAGCCTGCTCAATCGTCGTTCCGCCCCAGAGCAGCGGCAGCGCGCTGTAGAGCACGAGGAACACAATCATGGGGGGCACTATGCGCAAGGCGCGGCGCTTGAAGAAACTTGTCCATGTCTGTTCCGGTTTGAGCGGGCAGAGCAGGTAGGCCGAGGTTATCATGAACAACGGCACGCTCATGCGGCAGAAACCGTCGAGCAGCGACACCCAGAACAGGTTGTCGGTCGACGTGATTTTCGACACCACGTTGACCATCTCGCCCGAAGGGGCGTCGGAAGCGGGGCACAGGTAAAAGTTTTCGGATGAGTGCACAATCATCACCATGAAGCACGCGATTACTCGCAGGTAGTCGAGAAAGTAGATACGTTCTTGTTTCATGTCGGTTAGTTGGAAGTTAGGGTTAGTTTTGATTATTTTATAAGAAATGCTAAGAATCCCGGCAAAAATATTAAGTTTTGCGAGATTTAAAAGCGATTTTACCTTTTTTTAAAACAAAAAGTCCACTTTTTGCCCGTATCCGGCCGGCGTTCTTACTGTTGCGCAACGTTTTGCCGTTGAATAATTCCTGCAACGGCGTGTGCGGAATTCGGCAAACAAATGTTATATTTGTGAACCATGCCCGGATGTGCCATGCAACTGTCCTGTCGGGCATTAAACCGGTAATACCATCAAAACAATACCATGGCAAACAAGATTCATGCGGCCGCGCTGCTCGTAGTGGGCGCTGCATTGCTCGCACTCTGGGGGTGCAGCGGAAAATATTATGAAAAACAGGTTGTGTTTCCTCCCGGTGCCACGGCGGAACAGAAAGTTGACATGGCCTCGCGGCTCGTGCCCACGCCACGTCAGCTGGCATGGCAAAAACTGGAAATGACAGCTTTCCTGCATTTCGGAATAAATACTTTTACAGGCCGCGAATGGGGCACGGGAAAGGAAGACCCGTCGCTTTTCAATCCCAAGGACTTCAATGCCGGGCAATGGGCAAAAGCATTGAAGGAGGGAGGTTTCAAAATGGCTATCCTTACAGCCAAACACCACGACGGGTTCTGCCTTTGGCCTACGGCAGCAACCCGGCACTCTGTTGCCGCGTCGGAGTGGCGCGGCGGCAAAGGCGATGTGGTGAAGGAAGTAAAGGTTGCCTGCGACAAGTACGGGCTAAAGTTCGGCGTTTACCTTTCGCCCTGGGACCGCAACGCCGATTGCTACGGCGACTCGCCAAAGTACAACGACTTCTTCGTGCAACAGCTAACCGAACTGCTCACGAATTACGGCGAGATAGACGAGGTGTGGTTTGACGGCGCGTGCGGCGAAGGACCGAACGGCCGCGTTCAGAAGTACGACTGGCAGCGTTACTTCGACGTTATTCACAAGCTCCAGCCAAATGCCGTGATAGCCATAACTGGCGACGACGTGCGCTGGGTGGGCAACGAAAAAGGCCTCGGGCGCGAATGCGAATGGAGTGCAACGGTGCTGCCTCCCGGAGGGTATCCCGATTCCGATTCGATAAAAGCCGCATTAGGGCTGAACGAAAAGTCGGAAGACCTCGGAAGCCGCGACCTGATAGCACGCGCCGGCAGAATGTTCTGGTATCCGTCGGAAGTGGACGTATCCATACGCCCGGGTTGGTTCTATCATTCCGAGCAGGACGCACAGGTGAAATCGCTTTCCAAACTTGTGGACATATACTACGAGTCAGTGGGGCGTAATTCGGTACTCCTGCTTAATATCCCGCCCGACAGGAACGGCAGGATATGCGACATCGACGTGCAGCGCATAAAGGAACTCAACGAATACATTACCCGCAACTTTTCCAACGACCTTATCTCGTCCTCTCCGGCTTCGGTAAAGCAGGACGGGGAACTTACATACAATCTGCGCCGGGCCGCAAAGGTAAATTCCGTAACTCTTCAGGAGGACATCTCAAAAGGGCAGCGCGTGGAGTCGTTCACGGTAAGCGCCAAAACGGGCGGAGTTTGGAAAACAGTGGCCAACGGCACGACAATAGGCTACAAGCGAATGTTCCGCTTCCCCGAAGTGGAGGCCACGGCGTTGAAACTGACCATAAACAGCACGCGCGGCACCGCCAACATAAGCAAAGTATCGGCCTTTTGCGTTGAAAGCGTGGCGGAAAGTAAGTAAGCCATGTCCTTTCCTGCCGACGTTTGCACCGGCCGGGGAAGGGATTCACTTTTTTATAAAGTTTTCTATTACGTTTGCCGGGTTAAGGGGTGTCTGGTCGGACAAGACCAGCGACTTAACCATGTGCAGCGTGCCCTGCTTGTACTTCCGGAAATGCTTCGAGGCTATATGGCTTTTGTAGGCAGCCTGCGAGGCGTATGTCTCCAGGATTGTAATCCTGCACGGGTCTTCTTTTTCGGCCACGGCGTACATTGTCAGCACCCCCGGCTCGGTGCGCAGGGATATTTCGCCCACTTCGGTTGCGAACTTCATGTATTCTTCGAGGTGTTCGGGATATACTTCTATTTTCGACAGTCGTACTATTCCGTCGGCCTGCATTGGCAGTTTTCCGCGTGCGTCGGTTTTTTGCGTGTCTTTGGCGTTCGCAAGGCTTGAAGCATTGTTGTAACAGCTTTCTTTTATAGAGAAAAGCTTTGCCGCGTTTCCGTACAGTATGCCGTCGGCATAAGGTGCGAGTTGTGCGTCGCCGGCCAGTGTTTGTTTCAGTTTGTTCAGGTTCTCTTTCAGTGTTGCGGCCGGTTGATAGGGATAGTCGGAGCCGTATAGCAGGTGGTCGGGAGCGGTAATGTTGACAAGTGCTTTCAATACCTCGGGCGCGGGATTCCCGGCCAGGTCGAAATACAGGTTTCTCAGGTTGCTCTCCCAGTCTATGCCGTCGGCCGCGCCTTTTGCGGCCAGTGCGGCGTGTATGGCCTTCATGCGGGGCAGCGCCAGCGGCAGGAACGATCCGCAATGGGGCACTACGAACCTTATGTGCGGATACCGGGCGGGAATGTTGCGTGCAATCATGTTTATGAGCGCGCGTGTTGTCTCTGCCGGGTATTCATACATGGCGAGGGGTATGGAATCCATCATTTCTCTGTTCACGGGCACGGGCTTGTGCGGGTGCAGTATTACCACTGCGCGGCGTTCGTCGAGCACGTGCATGAGCGTGTCGAGTGCAGCGTCGCCAAGATATTGCCCGCGGCTGTTGGTGGCCAACTTTATGCCGTCGGCACCGAGTGTGTCGAGGGCATATACGGCTTCGTCTACCGCGGCCTTTACGTCGGGAAGCGGAAGCGACGCGCAGAAAAGGAACTTGCCGGGACAGGCGGATTTAAGCCGGGCGCATTCGTCGTTGTAATTCCTTATAACGCGCCGGCACTCGTCGCTGTTTCCGAAATAGGGCTGCGGGGCGGGCATTGACAGCACGGACAGTCCTATTCCCGCTTCCTGCATGAACCTTATGTGGGATTCCGCGTCCCATTTCGGGAGCGGATAACCCTCGTCCAAAGTTGCGTCGTGGCTTTCGAGAAAGCTGACAAAGCCGGGCAGCACGTTGTGGCAGTGTACGTCGATGGCCTGCTGCGCAGCGGCGTGGAAAGGCAACAGTGTGCCGGATAAAAGAAAGAGCAGTTTTTTCATAGTTCAGGAATGTTACGGCCATTTTGCGCGGCTACGGGCGTATGGTCTTTTGGGTTGTTGCAGTATGGGTTTACATTATTATGTGGGTAAGGGGAAATGAGGCGTGTTCCCAGCAAATCCCGTGCCATAAACCATGGCGTTTTTCCTCTCCGGGACCTCCCGAAAAATATGTCAGACATATTTTGAAATAGGTCGGACATATTTTAAAATATCTCAGACATAATTTTTTTTGCTCCTTGCGATTTTTTGGAGTTTCGTTCTTCCGGATAAGGAATCGGCATGTGCAGATTGTTTTCTCGCCTGTCAATGTTGTTTCCTTTTACCGGGCTACGGCCGGGGCTTACTTGTCTATCTGGCTTTCGGTGAACGGGTCTGCGCGGTGTCCCATAAGGTCGATTTTGGCGTAGGCGGCGTCGAATTCTTCCATTTCGTAAGGCGTGAGCCTCACGCCGGCCGCGCCGAGGAAGTCGTCGAGGTGCGCGGGGTTTGTAGTTCCCGGTATCGGCACAATCCACGCTTTGCGCGAGAGCATCCATACCAGGGCAAACTGGGCGGGTGTTACTCCCTTGCGCTTTGCCCATTCCTCCACAAGGTGCACCAGCGGCATGTTGTGCTTCAGTGCTTCGGGTTGGAACTGCGGCAGGTTCCAGCGGCGGTCGCCCTGTTTGAAACGGCTGTTCTCGTTTATTGTCCCTGTCAGGAATGCGCGCCCCAGCGGGCAGTATGGCACGAATCCTATGCCGAGTTCCTCGAGCGTGGGGAATATCTTGGTCTCGGGCTCGCGCCACCAGATGGCGTATTCGCTCTGCACGGCCGAGAGCGGGCATACTGCGTGCGCCCTTCGTATGGAGCGTGCGCTGGCTTCCGACATACCCCAGTGTATAACCTTGCCTTCCTTTATTAATGCCTTGACTGTTTCGGCCACTTCCTCCATGGGCACGCCCGGATCTACGCGGTGTTGGTACAGAAGGTCGATGTGGTCGGTGCGCAGCCGTTTGAGCGACCCTTCCACCGCGCGCCTTATGTGGTCGGGGCGGCTGTTGAGGGCCGTGGGTTGCCCTTCTTCTACCCCGAAACCGAACTTGGTGCCTATTTTTATCTTGTCGCGGAACGGTTCCACGGCTTCGCCAACCCATTCCTCGCTGGTGTGAGGCCCGTAAACCTCGGCCGTGTCGAAGAATGTCACGCCGCTGTCGTATGCCCGGCGGATAAGGGCAATCATGTCCTTTTTTTCGTATTTTCCGCCGTAGTAACCCACCATCGGCAGGCAGCCAAGGCCTATTGCCGATACGTCCAGCGTGCCGAGGCGGCGGTGTTCCGTCCCGCCGGAGGGCTTGTTGTCTTTGCCGTTCACTTTTGCCGGTGTCCCGTCGGCTGCGGCTGCGTTTCCAGGCAGCCCGGCCATTGCGCTTATGGCCGAAACGGCCGCAAGCGATGTTGTTTTCAAGAAAAATCTCCTGTCCATGGTATGTTTTTTATTGAAATGTTTTGATAAGCTCCCGCAGTATTTCCATTTCGTTGCTCTCGAGGTTGAAACTTCCTGTTTCGGACGAAGGCGTCTGCGCGTCCTGCGCGATGAAACGGGATATTATGTCTCTGGGAGTGGTATGGTAGCGGTCGGCCATGAAGATAACGGCTTCGTCTTCGCACATGGCGGCTGGGAATTCTGTCTTCCTGTTCATTACGGTGATGTTTTACACTGCAAAAATACCTGCCGGCGGAGAGATGTGCTTAACGATACTCCTGCAGTATGTACCTTTTTTACTGATTTTGGGAATGTTCGTCCCCGATATTGCCGCAGAAGGACTTATCTTTGTGGAGGTAAGGTATATAAACGCAACTATGAGCAACATACTGAAGGTAAGGAACGTGAACGACTATGCCCGCTACCTGGGCGGCGGGGAGCAGCACCCGCTTGTCAGTGTTATCGACTATGCCGAGGTTTCGCCCGTAAGGCATTGCCTTTGCAATTACAGCGTTTACGGTTTGTTTTTGCGCGACGACGCCGACGTGGACCTCGACTACGGGCGCGGAAGGTATGATTACAAGGCGGGCACGCTGCTTTGCGTGGCGCCGGGACAGGTGGGCGGCAAGGAGGACAACGGCGAGCGGGTGTCGATAACCGGCTGGGCGTTGCTTTTCCACCCCGACCTGTTGCACGGCTTTCCGCTCGAAAAGGGCATAAGGAACTATTCGTTTTTCGACTACAGGGTGAACGAGGCCTTGCATACAACGGCCGAGGAGCACGACATTATCGTTTCGCTCATGCGCCAGATAAGGAACGAACTGGCCAAGAGGCACGACGGGCTGCAGGATTCCATTGTGGTGGGCTACATAGAGCTGGTGTTGAACTACTGCCATAGGTTCTACAACCGGCAGTTCGTCACCCGCGAGCTCGAGAACTCCGACATACTCATGAAGTTCGACGGGCTTCTGCGCGATTACTTCGGGCAGAAGGCTCAGCTGGCGCACGGGATTCCCACGGTGCAGTATTGCGCCGACAAGCTCTGCATGTCGGCAAACTATTTTGGCGATATGATAAGGAAAACTACCGGCGACACCGCAAGCGGCCACATACGCCGCTTTGTCATCGGCCTGGCAAAGAACGAGCTGGCTGCCGGTGCCACGGTGTCGCAGGTGGCATACGGTCTCGGCTTTGAATATCCGCAACATTTCAGCCGCATGTTCAAGTCGCTCGAGGGAGTAACGCCGTCGGAGTATTGCAGCCGCCTCGGCAAGCGCGGCTGACGCGCCGCCGTGCCCGCAACCTTGCCGCCGCGTGCCGCAAATGCCCGTAGGCTTGCACGAGGCCGCGGCCGGTGTCTGCGTTTGCCCGCTGGTGAAAGCCCGGTTTTCATGCGGGTTTGGAGAGGGTAAAAAATTAGTGGCTCGGATTTTGAAATCCGAGCCACTAATTTTAAAAAGCAAGCCACTAATTTTTTCTTTGCTCCAAAGAGGGTGTTTTTTTACACGTTTTTCGGGCGCGGAATTTTTACACGGTTTTCTGCATGAAAAGATATTTTCCTGCAAGGAACCGGATTTTTTTAACCCAAATCGGTCGTCAGGCTTCGTCAAATTGCGTGCTTACGCCCGGCTGAAGGCATAACGGGCTACGGCGAAGCCGGGAGGGATGACAGATGACGGCAGAAGTGCGTAAGTTGGCGAAGGGACGGCACTTGACGTTACTACTTAATTCCCTAATGGCCGTTTTGGGTTTAACATACTTTGAAAAATCATTTTCTTTTGTAACTTTGCAACGTAATGTATAAATGGCAATATCCGCATGCTTGTGCATAAGCGATGTCATTTGTGCGGAACGCCGGTAAAAAGTAACTTCCCATTGGAACATAACTAATTAAAACAACAATAAAGCATTTATGAAAAAATTATTGGCAACGGCCGCATTGCTTTTTAGCGGCCTATCGCTTTGGGCGGCCGGAACGCCCCGCCCCGAGTATCCCCGCCCGCAGTTTGAGCGCGCCGCGTGGGTGAACCTGAACGGAACGTGGAACTTCGACTTCGATTTCGGCGAATCCGGTATAGAACGCAACCTGCACAAAGCCGACAAGCTCGACAAGCAGATTACCGTTCCTTTCTGCCCCGAGAGCAAGCTGTCGGGAATACAGCACGTGGATTTCATCAACTGCGTATGGTATCAACGTAAAATATCCATTCCGTCGGAGTGGAACGGCAAGAAGATTTTCCTCAACTTCGGCGCCGTAGACTACAAGTCGGAGGTGTACATCGACGGCAACATGGTGCAGCGCCACACAGGCGGCTCATCGTCGTTCGCAGTCGACATTACGCGCTACGTAAAGCCGGGTCAGACACATAACCTCGTGGTGCATGTTAAAGACGACGTGCGCTCCGGCAAACAGACCGGCGGCAAGCAGAGCGGCCAGTACGCTTCGTATGGTTGCTTCTATACCCGCGTAACAGGTATATGGCAGACCGTATGGATGGAAGCCGTTGACGCAAAAGGCCTGAAAACAGTGGTTGTACGCCCCGACATCGACCAGAAACAGCTCGTCGTAATGCCGGAATTCTACCAGGAGTCCGACTATACGCTCGAAGTGGTGTTGAAGGACGGCGACAAAACCGTGGCAAAAAAGGAAGTTCCCTGCTCGAACCACGCCGTGGTTGTGCTGCCGGTAAAGAACATGAAACTGTGGTCGCCCGAGACGCCTTACCTTTACGACCTTTCATATACTGTGAAGGACAAGGACGGCAAGACCGTTGACGAAGTGAAATCATACGCCGGAATGCGCAAGGTACACGTGTCGGACGGCAAATTCTACCTGAACAACAAGCCTTATTTCCAGAGGCTCGTGCTCGACCAGGGTTTCTATCCCGACGGAATATGGACCGCACCCTCCGACGAGGCACTCAAGAACGACATCGTGCTCTCGAAGAACGCCGGATTCAACGGCGCTCGCCTGCACCAGAAGGTATTCGAGGAGCGTTACTATTACTGGGCCGACAAGCTCGGCTACATCACCTGGGGCGAGAGCGCAAGCTGGGGCGTTGACGTAAACGACGAGGTGGCAGCCCGCAACTTCCTCTCGGAGTGGAGCGAAGTGGTGGTGCGCGACCGCAACCACCCGTCGCTTGTTACCTGGACTCCGCTCAACGAGACATGGAGCAGCCGCGACGGCGAATATACCCGTTTCGTGCGCGATATTTACAACGTAACAAAGGCAATCGACCCGACACGCCCGGTTAACGACGCCAGCGGCGACGACCACGTTGTTACCGATATATGGACAGTGCACAACTATGAGGCCGACGGCAACAAACTGTTCGAACAACTCAAGTTCGTGGAAGGCAAAGAGCCTTACCGCAATACCAAGAACAAGCCTTTCCTTGCCGTTTACGAAGGACAGCCTTATATGGTCGACGAGTTTGGCGGCATAGGCTGGATGTCTCTCGAAGAAAGGAAAGACTCATGGGGCTACGGCGGCCTGCCGCAGACCGAAGAGGAGTTCTACTCGCGCCTCGAAGGACAGATCAAGGCCCTCAAGGCATCTGAGCACGTAGTAGGTTTCTGCTACACACAGCTCACCGACGTAGAGCAGGAGAAGAACGGCATTTACTATTACGACCGCCGTCCGAAACTCGACATGAAGCGCATAAAGGCTATCTTCGAGCTTATCCCTTCGACCGAGGAAGAAAAGTAATGTTCCCCCTCAGCCGGGTATATCCGCGGTAAAGTTGCGCAGACATTTGCGGAGCGGAAAACCGGGGCTTGAAAAAGGCCTTTCCCATGAAAAAAATGGAAAACTCTTTTTCAGCCATTTATACCCGCATGGGAGAAAAGAAAAAATATCTCTGAGATAATTTAAAATATGTCTGACATAATTCGAAATATGTCAGACATATTTTTTGCCCTCTGAAAACCCGTTCCGAAAATGCTCGAAAAACGCGGACAAACACCGACGCACGCCAGTGTAACCCCAAATCGGTCGTTAGGCTTCAGTTTGCGAAGAGACCGCATTCTACGTTACTACTTAATTCCCTGATGACCGTTTTGGGGTAAAGTAACACCGGCGGTGAAAAATTCGCACTGCCCGCAAAAATATATGCCGTGTTCGCGCCCCGGTAAGCATAGGCTCAATATCTTTGTACGTGGTACATGCCAAAGGCTGCAACCACTATTGTTTAATATGCAAAACACACAAAATCATGGAAAACATCCGCACGGAACTTACCGCACTCATAGGCAACACGCCTATGCTTAAACTAAGCAAGATAACCGATTCGCCCGACATAAAAGCCGAAGTGATAGTAAAACTCGAGTATTTCAACCCAGGAGGCAGCGTGAAAGACCGCATAGCCCTTGCCATGATAGAAGACGCCGAGCGCAGCGGCCTGCTCAAGCCCGGGGCTACCATCATCGAGCCGACGAGCGGCAACACCGGCGTGGGGCTGGCCTGGGTGGCAATAGTAAAAGGTTACAAAACAATACTCACCATGCCCGAAACCATGAGCGACGAGCGCAAGAGCCTGCTCAGGGCGCGCGGGGCCGAGCTTGTGCTCACTCCCGGGGCAAAAGGAATGCAGGGGGCGGTTGACAAGGCCGAGGAACTGCGTGACAAGATACCCGGGTCGATAATCCTGCAACAGTTCGACAACCCTGCAAACCGGGCAATGCACGAAAAAACTACGGCCGAGGAAATATGGCGCGACACCGACGGACATGTGGACATCCTTGTGGCAGGCGTAGGTACGGGCGGGACACTCTGCGGCACCGCAGCGGGGCTGAAACGCCATAATCCCTCGCTCAAGGCATACGCCGTGGAACCCGACAGCTCGCCCGTGCTATCGGGCGGCAAGGCCGGGCCGCATAAGATACAGGGAATAGGGGCCAACTTCATACCCGGCAACTTTGTGCGCGAATATGTGGACGGCGTGATACGAGTTAAGAACGACGACGCCATACGTACCGGACGCGAACTGTCGCTGCGCGAAGGGCTGCTGGTGGGAATCTCGTCGGGGGCGGCGGCATGGGCGGCGCTCGAGCTTGCAAGGAAACCCGAAAACGCCGGAAAAAGAATCGTGGCAGTATTGCCCGATACCGGCGAGCGTTATCTCTCTACCGAACTGTATGCTTTCGACAGCTATCCCCTTTAGGCGATAGCCCGGGCACGTTTTGCCTTATAAAGGAAATACCTCCGCAGACATAAGGATTCTGCGGAGGTATTAGTTTATGTCGTGAAAGGAGTCAGGCCTGCATTCCTGCAGGCGCGTTGTCGCGGCGGCGCTTCCAGCGGTTGTGCGACCACAGCCAGCTCTCCGGATGTTGCCGTATCATCTGCTCAAGGCGCACCATGTACTCCTCGGTCAGCTTGTAGTCGGGATAAGACCTCACGTCGTTCGTGATAAGCTGCAGGTCGCAGTGGTAGTATCCGCGGCGTATGCGTTCAACGTTGGCAAAGAATACGGAAGCTCCTATTTTTTTTGCAATGCGCTCGGTTCCGGTGTAAACAGGAGTGTCCTGGTTCATGAATGTAACCCAGTCGTGTATGTTTACCCAGCGCGGTGTCTGGTCGGAAATGAATCCCACAATGATTTTCTCGTTTTGCGAGCGCAGGGTAAGCAGGCGGCGCAAGGCTTCGGTCTTGCGTATGTTTTCCGAACCGAAACGCGCTCGCATTTCAAGGAAAAGACGGTTGAAGAACGGGCTGTGCATGGGGTGGTAAAGCTGTGCGCAGTGCCTTCCGGGGCTGAACCACAACGGCATTGAGGAAATCCATTCCCAGTTGCAGAAGTGGCCGAGGTAGATGAAGCTTTGCGGGTGCGTTTCGAGCGATTTCTCTATTTCTTCCGTCCCGCTGAACGACATGCGTCGCATTAGCTCCTCGCGTGAAATGGAAAGCAGCTTGAACATCTCGACCACCGAGTCGCAAAACGAGTGGTAAAAGCGTTTTTCTATGGCGCGCAGCTCGTCTGCTCCCTTTTCGGGAAACGAGTTACGCAGGTTTTTGGCTACCACGCGGCGGCGGTAGCGTATAATGTGGTATGCTATGAAGTAAATCAGGTCGCTTATGGCATAAAGCACTTTGAAAGGCAGCAGCGAGGCGGTGTACATGGCCCCGCGCCGTATGCGATACCAAAACTCGTTCATTTTGCGTTAGTGAGTTTTCGTTTTTCTATTATCGATTCGATTTTCTCGGCCACGGTGTCGGGGCTTATTCTTGTAAGGCAGGCGTAATCGCCCCTCAGGCATGGCTTGTTGCCATACACGGAGCACGGGCGGCAGTCCATGTCGGCCTGTATGAAGTTTGAAGGTTCCTGTCCCCATCCCTGAAAGCCGGCATACGGGTGTGTGGCTCCCCATATCGACACTACGGGCACGCCTGTTATCGAGGCGAGGTGCATGTTGGCCGAGTCCATCGAGAGAACCACGTCCATGCGGCTCAACACCCCGAGCTCGTCTTCCATGCGCCCGTAGCCTATCATGGAAGTTACTGCCGGATAACGCTTCTCCCATTCCAGGGCTATGTTTTTTTCTTCCTCTCCGCCGCCGAATATGAATATTCGCCGCCGGGGGTATTTGCACAGTATCGAAACAACGCGTTCCGTCAGTTCGGGCGGGTATATCTTTCCTTTATGCTGTGCGAAGGGTGCCACGCCTATCCATTCGTCTTCGTTTTTCGACCCTACGAGTTCGGCCAGTGTGCCTACGTCGCCTTTTTCCTCGCCGAAGATTGAGGTGAAATTGAATTCGAACGGGTAACCCAAGCGGGCAAACACGTCGGCATATCGTTGCACCGAGGTTTCGAGCGGCTTGAGCCGCTTGTTTTTGCGCCGCGTGAGCTCCTTTTTTGCCCGGCGGCCCTTTTTTATGGGCACAACGGGTATGTGGTTCATGCGGAAACGCAGGCTCAGGTATTTGGTGCGCAGAACGTCGTGCAGGTCGGCCACACAGTCGAACCGCATTTCCTGCAGTTCGCGGAAGAGCCGTTCCAGGCCGCGTATGCCGGCGTAGTCGTCCATGTCGATACCGTAAAAATGCACGTTTGCCGGCATTTCGTGGAAGAGCGCACCCCATTTGCGGCGCGATACTACGGTTATCTCGTCGTTAGGATAGCTTATGGCAAGCGAATGTATGGCCGGAACCGTCATCGCTACATCTCCCAGGGCTGAAAGGCGTATAGCCAGAATGTGCGCCACAGGCTTAACGGTTTTAGTGCGGTGAGTTACGTTAAACTTTGTGACAAAGTTACGTTTTTCCGCCGTCTTTTCAAAATCGGGCGGTATATAATTGGATGCGCTGTAGTTCAAGGAAAAAAATACACGGCACGTGAAAAAAATTATGTCTGACATATTTTGAAACAGGTCAGACATATTTTAAAATATCTCAGACATATTTTTTCGGAGTTGCGTGCGGGGATGTGTGCGTGTCTTTCCCGGGCTTTGTGTGTGGAAATATGGCACACTGTTTGCAGGCGCGGCATTAAGAAAAGGTATTGCCGTTCCTTTTGGATTTGCTGCGTTATTTGAGCAGTTGTCTTTCGGGCGTGCCGTCGCTTTCCAATACCTTCATCTGGTGGATTGCTATCTGGTTCAGTTTTACGAGTCTTTCTCCTTGCGGCATTCCCTGTTCTATGAACACGGCGTTGAGGTTTTCCATGTTTGAAAGGCAGATTAGTTCGTTTATTGTGGCGTAGTCGCGGATGTTGCCTTTCATTCCGGGGTTGGCTTCCCGCCATTGTTTTGCCGTCATGCCGAACATGGCAACGTTCAGCACGTCGGCTTCGTTGGCATATATGATGTTGGCCTGTGTGCTCGTTACCTCTGCCGGTATAAGGTTCTGCTTTATGGCGTCGGTATGAATGCGGTAGTTTATTTTCGACAGTTCGCGCCTGGCCGACCATCCTATTTGCTGCTGTTCCTCGGCTTTAAGGCGCTGGAATTCCTTTACTATATAAACCTTGAATTCGGGGCTAATCCACATGGCGAATTCAAACGCTATGTCATGGTGGGCGTATGTGCCGCCATATCGGCCCGCTTTGGCTTGCAGACTTATGGCGTTGGTACGTGCGACAAACTCTTTTACGCTGATTTTAAAGCTGTTCAGACCTGAATGGCTTTTAATTATGGCGAATTCGCCATAATTAAAGGCAGGGTTATAGACTTTTTCCCAAATCCCCAGGAATTCGAGTGTGTTACGGTTACGCAGCCAGTCGGTAATGAAAAAGTCTCCGTCTTTGGCACGCAACATGTCGGTAAGGCAGATATAGTCCTCTCCATTTATCTTAACTACATTTACCTCGGTGTCTTTTACGGTTATTTTGGTCATAGGCAGGTATTGGTTCAAGATACTATTGCTTGCGGCAGTATTTTTTGTTTGATTATGCCCGAATGCGTGTAATCGGGCCGGATTACAAATGTAACCAAAAATACAGACAGTTAGGCCCGGCGGTGTTTCGTTTCTGAAAATAGAAAAAATACACGGCACGTGAAAAAAATTATGTCTGACATATTTTGAAACAGGTCAGACATATTTTAAAATATCTCAGACATATTTTTTCGGAGGTCGGAACCGGGGGTGCGGGCAGGGTAGAGGCGTGGAATTTGGCATAATGTTTGTTAGCCGGCATTAAGAATAATTAAGGTAAAAATAATTGTGCCCGGTAAAAAATGGGCAGGTGCGCTTTGCTTGGCTGATGTGATTTGTTATTTTTGCCGGTATGAATGCCAAGGGAATATTGCTTCTGCTTTTGTTTGCCGGGGCGGCGCATTGTGTTGCCGCCCAGGATGAAGACGGCGATACCGGAGTTCCCCCCATGGCTCTTTATGTGCAAGTAGGCAAAACGCTTTACAAGGGCGACAGCATTCCCGACATCGTTACGCCGACGCTGTACAAGTATCCTCCCATAAAATTCAAGAGCAAGCGCGACGAAGCCAAGTACAACAGGCTTGTGAACAACGTGAAGCGCGTGCTGCCGTATGCCAAGCAGGCGCGGCAGATTCTCATGGAGACGGGCGAATACCTTGCAACGCTTCCCGACGAGAAATCGCGCAAGGAGCACATAGACATAGTGGAAAAAGGCATAAAGGAGCAATACAAACCTGTGGTGAAGAAGCTTACCTTTTCGCAGGGTAAGCTGCTGGTTAAGCTGATTTACCGTGAGTGCAACCAAACATCGTATGAGGTGGTGCAGGCGTTCCTCGGCTCATTCAAGGCAGGGTATTACCAGTTTTTTGCCGGGCTCTTCGGCAACAGCCTGAAGAAGGCCTACGACCCCGAAGGGGATGACAAATATACTGAGCGCGTGGTGCGTATGGTAGAAAGCGGACAACTGTAAGGATACGGCCATGCGTGGTTGCATGTGCGTGAGGCCGGAAATAACAAGCCTTGCCTGTTTTTCATGACGGGCAAGGCTTTTGTTTATGTTGCGTGAAGGCGGTTGCGTCAGTTTCCTGAAATTTTTGCGGTTTGCGGGTTGCGTATGTTCGTTGCTCCGGTAAGGAAGGCTTTGGCCGTTCCGAACTTCAGGTTGAGGTCGAGGCGCACCGGCAGGCGGTTCTTGTCGTCGGTTACGTAGAAGGTAACGACTTCCTTTTCTTTGCCGTCATCGTCTTTTTCGACGTATGAGAATACAAGGCAGCGGTATTTCACCGGCGAGTTTTCAACCTGGAACGTTGAGCGCCCGCGGAATATCAGCACTTCGTCCTGCGTCTTGCCGCCGTCGGTCATCTGGAAATGGTAGCGGTAGCCTTTGTTCATGTTGCTTATGTTCATCGACCGTGCCTTGAGCATTATGCTCAGCATGTCGTATATGCAGTCTTCGCGGCTTTCGTTCTTCACCTTTATGGTGCCCCTTTTGTTGCGGTGGCGTTGCTTTACGTGGCAAATACCGTCGATGTAGCTGTACCACACCTCGTCGGTGCGGTAAGAGCCTCCTTCGTTTGCCGCTTTTTTATAGTACATGGGCACCATCTCGCGTGTGGTGTAGCTCATGATTGTGTCGCGCATGATGAAAAAGCGGTCGGCCCTTTTAGAACCCCTTGTTATGAGGCGTGTGCGGTAGGCGTCTTTTCCCATGTATGTGGTGTTGCTGATGTTCAGCGAGGCCGAACCGGCCTTGAGCCATACGAACTTCCAGTTGAAGTACAGGTCGTACAACAGTGTCTCGCCGCTGTTGAACGCCTCGTTCTTGGCCGGGCATTGCGCGTAAGCGGTTGTGGCGGCAAAGAATGCGAGTATTATTGTCAGGAACTTTTTCATTTCGATCGTTTTTTAAGTTCGCGCTGCGCGTTACGGTTTAAAATGGTTTTCTTTCTGTCGGGCTTTTGCTTCGTGATTTGTTCGGGCTTTTGCTCAATTAGAGGAACGGAACGAACGTTCCAGGGTAGCTCTGTGTCCCAGCGGGCACGCAGTTCGATAGCCTCGGGATAGTAATACACAGGCTCGGGCTGTTTTTTCTCTGAGAAAAGCCCCGTGTCCCACTCCCCGTTGTTGTTCTGGTCGACGAACATGCGCATATAGTACTTTCCGGGTGAAAGGTAGAAGAAGTCGGCATGGTCGCCGTCGGCCTTCACCGTGCGAGTAGGCTTGTCGCCGTTCAACAGTTGTACGTATGCCTGGCCGTTGTCGTAGTTGCTCAAGGTTACAAAGAGCGAGGCGTAGGTATCGAGCGGAGGTATTGAAAAACCCATTTCGAGCGGCAGGTTGTTGTTGCCGTAAATGCTCGTGAATGCGGCCGAGTCGACTCGCAGTTTGTATCTCTGGTCGGGGCGCCACTCGCCGTAAAGCGTATATCCGAGCATGTTGTTAGTATCGTTTTCGATAATGAAAGGTTGTTCTTCCCATAGTGTGTCGACTGCAAGCATGAGGTGCACTCTTGCGCTGTCGATTTTTTCGAGTGGCTCGTTGACAAGGAATTTCAAGTTGTCGGTAGGAGCCATTGTCCCCTTAGAGAAATATCTTATCCTTATCCATTGGCGCGGCTGGCGTTCGCGGAAGCGTTTTCCGCGTTTCAGCGCCTTTTCGCGTTCCTTGTTCCATTTTTCCATTGCTTCTTCGCGGTCTTTCATTATGCGCGAGTAGGAAATTCTGGAAATGAGTTCTAGTGTGTCGGTGGTCATTATGTTCTGGCCTGTGGAGTCGTCGGTTTCTTCGTATGTGAGTTTGAAGGCCAGCGTGTCTTTTGCCACTACCGCCGTGTCGCGCACCCAGTAGGTTATTGTGTCGTTTGTTTCGCTCGACTGTATGACGAATGCGTCTTTTTCGTCAAAGTTTATGCCTTTAAGCTCGGGGAAGTGCTTCGAAGCAGCCGTAAAGTATATGGTGAACGAGAAAGGGTCTTTGCGTTCTGTTTTCAGCAGGTGGCGTTGTGTCAGTGTTTCCTTGAACGAGCGCAGCACTATGTCGTCGGGCATATAGTGCGTGTATGCCACTGTTTTTATCGTGTCTATGAGTACGGAGTCCACCCAAGTGGTATCTTGCCGCGTGGCCGGTTCGCTCGTCGGTATGATAATGTCTTCGGTAAAAGCGATGTCTTCGCTTTTTTGTTTGAATATGAAGTCGTTTTCCGCGTCGTTGAGAGCGTATATCCTGTATTTGCCCGGCGCCAGTCCTTTTATCACGAATTTTCCGCTGCCGTCGGTGCGGCCGATGTGTTCGAGCGGTGTGGTGGTGAATGCCGAGTCTTCAAGGTTGGAGTGCAGGCCTACGAGGATTCCTTTTACCGGTTCGAGGTTGGAGGCGTCGAGCACTTTGCCCGACACTTCCATGGTGTCGATGTTTTCTCCTGTCGAGAATACGAACGCATAGCTTTCCATCGGGTTGCCTTCGTTGTTGTCTTCGATAGCGTCGGAGAAGTCGATTGTGTATGTCGTGTTTGCCCGCAGTGAGTCGCGCAGTTCGATAAGTATCTTGCGTCCCGAGGCGCGTATTTCGGGTTGTTCGAGCTGTGGGGGCGAGATTACCACTTTTTCGGCAGCGTTGTTGAGGCGTATGTATTCGTCGAACATGAGCGTGATGCGCTGCTGGACGTTGTTTACCGAGTATTCGGCCGGTGTGGTGCCTACTATTTTCGGCGGGGTTTCGTCGTATGGGCCGCCGTCGGGACGTCCGGGGTTTGCACATGAGAAAACGGACATGAAAGCGGCAAAAGCTATCGTGTTCCTTATAATCTTGCAGGTGTTCATCGGTTTTTTATTGTATGTGCAAATGGACTGTCTCCCTTGTTGCGGGGTTATTTTCTGCCGTTAAGGGCGAGGATTTCTTCTATTATGTTGCGCGAGTTGTTCAGGCGCGGCACTTTGTGCTGCCCTCCGAGTTTTCCTTTCGAGCGCAGCCAGTCGTTGAACAGTCCCGGCCGCGCTTCGGTTATTTCGAGCCTTTGCAGGGTGATGTCCTTGCTTCGTTTGGCCTCGTAGTCGGAGTTTATTTCCTGCAGTGCCTTGTCGAGCACTTCGGCGAACTGTTCCAGGTTGTCGGGTTGTTTTGAAAATTCTATCAGCCATTGGTGGCGGCATTTTCCGTGTATGTCCATGAACACTGGTGCGGCGGTGTATTCCAGCACTTGTGCTCCGGTGGCTTTGCATGCCTTGTCGAGTCCTTTCTCGGCGTTGTCCACCATTAGCTCTTCGCCAAAGGCGTTGATAAAGCTCTTTGTCCTGCCGCTGATAATGAACTTGTACGGGTTTTTCGAGGTGAATTTTACAGTGTCGCCTATCTGGTAGCGCCAGAGTCCGCACGATGTTGAAATTATTATGGCGTAGTTCTTGCCGGTCTCGGTTTTCCAAAGGGGTATGGCCTTTGCTTCGGGCATTCCCACCTCTTCGAGCGGTATGAATTCGTAGAACACGTCGTAGTCTATCATGAGCAGCATGGCGGGGTCGGCGGGGTCGTCCTGCAGGCCGAAGAATCCTTCGCTGGCGTTGTACGTTTCCATGTAGTGCATTCGCGGGCTGCGTATCAGCTGTTTGTAACGCTCGCGGTATGGTGTGAAAGCCACTCCGCCGTGGAAGAAAACTTCCAGGTCGGGCCATACTTCGTCGAGGTATGTCTTGCCTGTTATTTCGAGCACGCGGTCGATTACCGACAGCATCCACGACGGCACGCCGCTTATGTTGCTTACGTTCTTGCCGGCTGCCTCGTGTGCTATGCGGTCGCGCTTGGTTTCGAAGTCGGCCAGCAGAGCGGTTTGTTTGCAAGGCACGCGCAGCAGGTTCACAACAGGGTTGATGTTTTCTATGAGTATTGCGCTCAGGTCGCCCACCAGGCTGTGGGGCAGGTTGTAGTTTGGCGCGTGGCTGCCGCCGAGTATGAGCGTGCGTCCGTCGAATATGCGGCTGTCGGGGTTGTTGCGCAGGTAGAGCGCCACGGCGTCGCGCCCGCCGGCGTAGTGCACCCGTTGCAGCCCCTCGCGGCTCACGGGTATGAACTTGCTCTTGTCGTTGGTTGTTCCCGACGATTTGGCATACCACCTCACACGTCCGGGCCACAGTATGTCGGCTTCGCCGCGGCGCATGCGGTCGATGTATCCTTTCGTCTCTTCGTATGTGTTTATGGGTACGGTGCGGGCAAAGTCCTCATAGCCTTTCATGCCGGAGTAGCCGTATTTCTTGCCCCATTCGGTGTTGCCGGCGCGTTCGAGCAGGCGTTTTAATATGCGCCGTTGTATTTTTTCAGCAGAATCTGCGTATTTTTCGATTGCTTTTGCGCGCGGCATGAAGAACGGGCGCGCAATACTTGTAAGGCTCATGGCTAAATGCGTTTCTGGCGTTTTTTAGTTCGTTCAAGACGCAAATTTAGTGGAAAAGTTTCAATCCTGCGCAGTAAATGCTTCCGCATTTAGTTTAATTGTGAGTTGTGAATAAGAATTAAACAAAAATATATACATCTGAACTGTAGGGAAATAGCGATACTCCGTGCAAACGCGCGGATGCATGGCGGGTGGGCGGAAAATCATGGCGGAAATGTCTGTTTCGGGGCGTGAAAAATTGAAAACTGATTTTCAGTGCTTAAACCCCACGTGGGAGCAAATAAAAAATATGTCCGACATATTTCGAAATAGGTCAGACATATTTTAAAATACAAGGCACATATTTTTCGCCCTCTGAAAACTATTTTGAAAACCGTGCCGGAAATGCAGACAAATTCAGCCGCTCTGTTTTTTCCCGCGCCGGAGGTGTGTGTCTGCACACGCTGTCACACGGCGTATTCTTCCTGCTTGGCAAAGGCTTTCGATTCTGCTTCGGCTATGATGTCTTCTTTCGACGATTGTTTCTTGGCCGCAGTGTTTTTTTGTGTCTTTGCATTGGGTGCGGGCCTGCCTTTTTCCTCCGTTTCGGTCTTGCTGCGGTTTTGCCTTTGCTGTTCTTCTTTTTTCTCCATTCCCGGCTCGCGTTTTGGAGCAGAGCTGTGGCGTCGCGGTTTGCGGCTTTTTGCGGTAACGGTGTCGCAATCGGTTTTCGGGGGCAGGCTTATTATTTCCTCTTCAATGGCCGTGCGCTTTTCTTTCGACTTCAACACCGCGCTCAGGTGCTCTTTTTCGTGGCGCAGGCGGTGGAGCGCTTCGCGTGCGGCCTTTTGCTGGCTTTCTTTCTTGGAGTATCCGTTTCCTTTCCCGCATACGATACCTTCTATTATCACTTCGGAGTGGAACGTCAGCGGCTCGCCGTTTTTCTGCGGCGGGGTTTCGAGGGCAAAGTCGGTTTGCAGCTTGTTCTTCTGTGCCCATTCGAGCAGTTTGCTCTTGAAGTTCACCTCCTTGTTGGCCACCTTGTCGAGATTGAGGTGCTCGGCGATTATCCTGCGGCGCAGGAACCACATGCAGTACTTGTATCCGCGGTCGAGGTATATGGCACCCACGAGTGCTTCGAAGGCGTTGCCGCTTATGTAACTGTTGTGGCCGGTTGTATGCCCGTTCGAGTGCACAAGCTTGTCGAGCCCCACTTCCTCTGCCAGGCGGTTGAGGGTGTTCCTCTGCACGAGCTTGCTGCGGGTGGTTGTAAGGAAACCTTCTCTTTTCTGTTCGAAATGGTGGAACACAATGTCGCTCGTAACGGCCTCGATGATTGCGTCGCCAAGGAATTCCAGGCGCTCGTTGTTTATCTTCTTGCCGTTTTTGCTTCGTATGGCCGAGGAGCTGTGCGCCAGGGCTTGCCTGTAGAGCGCAATGTGGTGGGGATAGAAACCGAGGATACGGTATAAAGACGAATAAAGCTCCTTATCCTTTCGGAAAGGGAGCTTTATGTGGTCGATTAAGTTTATCATGCGTCAGTTTGCCTTATTTGGCGAACTTTTTGATTATCACGCATGCGTTGTGTCCTCCGAAACCGAACGTGTTGCTCAGCGCCGCGCGTATCTCGCGTTTTTGCGCCTTGTTGAACGTGAAGTTCAGGTTGTAGTCGATTTCTTCGTCGTTATCGCCGTCGGCATGGTTGATTGTGGGCGGCACGATGTCTTCCTGCACTGCTTTCAGCGAGATGAGAGCTTCCACCGCTCCCGCTGCGCCGAGCAGGTGTCCCGTCATAGACTTTGTGGAGCTTATGTTGAGCTTGTAGGCATGCTCGCCGAATACTTCCTTTATGGCTTTCACTTCCGATACGTCGCCTACGGGTGTCGACGTGCCGTGCACGTTGATGTAGTCGATGTCTTCGGGTTTAAGGCCTGCGTCTTCGAGCGCGCGTGTCATAACGAGCTTTGCTCCGAGTCCTTCGGGGTGCGAGGCGGTGATGTGGTGTGCGTCGGCCGACATTCCCGCGCCTGCTATTTCGCCGTAGATGTGTGCTCCGCGTTTGAGCGCGTGTTCGAGTTCTTCGAAGATGAGCACTCCCGCGCCTTCGCCCATGATGAATCCGTCGCGCGAGGCGCTGAACGGGCGTGAAGCGTGTTCGGGGTCATCGTTGCGGGTCGACAGCGCGGGCATTGCGTTGAAGCCTCCCACGCCTGCCGGCCAGATGGCTGCTTCTGCTCCGCCTGCCACGATTGCGCTGGCTTTGCCGAGGCGCACGAGGTTGAACGCGTCGGCCAGTGCGTTGGTCGATGAGGCGCATGCCGAGGTGGTGGTGTAGTTGGGGCCTCTGAAGCCGTGGTTTATCGAAACCTGGCCCGAAGCTATGTCGGCAATCATTTTCGGGATAAAGAAGGGATTGTAGCGCGGACCCATTGTTTCGCCGGTCTTTGCGTAGTTTCCTGCCTCTTCCTCGAAGGTGTGTATGCCGCCTATGCCAACACCGAAGATTACACCGACGTTGTTCTTGTCGATGTCGTCCCCGTCAAGTCCTGCGTCCTTTATTGCTTCGTCGGCTGCAACAACGGCGTACTGCTCGTACAGATCCATCTTGCGAACCTCTTTGCGGTCAAAGTAGTCCGTTGCGTTATAGCCTTTTACTTCGCAAGCGAACTGTGTCTTGAACTTGGACGCGTCAAAATGAGTAATCGGCCCGGCTCCGCTTTTTCCGAGCTTGATGTTCTCCCATGTTTCGGGAGCGGTTTTACCAAGCGGGGTTATGGCGCCCAGACCGGTTACAACGACTCTTTTCAATTCCATGTTTTCAAGTATGGAGGAAACGTTTTACTGTTTAACGTTTGCCTCGATGTAAGCGATTGCGTCGCCAACGGTCGAAATTTTTTCAGCCTGATCGTCAGGAATCTGAATTTGGAACTCTTTCTCAAATTCCATGATGAGCTCAACGGTGTCGAGGGAATCTGCACCTAAGTCGTTTGCGAAGCTTGCTTCGTTCTTTACTTCGGCTTCGTCTACGCCGAGTTTGTCAACAATGATTGATTTTACCTTTGATTCGATTTCAGACATGATGATTGTTTTTTTTTGAGTTTTTCTTATTCTACAGGCTGCAAAAGTATAGAGAAACATTTATATGTCAAAATTTTTTTGCGAAAAAACGCTCTTTGTTGCACACGGTACGGCTGTTTGTGCAAAAATGTTTTGCCCGGCGGTCCGTAAGTGTTTATTATGTTGCTTGTTGCGTGAAATATAAATTTAGGTTAAAACGATATATCCCGGATTTTTTACTCCTGTTCCCTCCGTAAATGCGGGAATGTTTATTCAAGAGCGTGAATATCCGTTCATTTTCGGCCGTTTTTCGGGATGTTTTCAACGGCTTCCGGGAGCAAATAAAAAATATGTCTGAGATATTTTAAAATAGGTCGGACATATTTTGAATTATGTCAGACATATTTCGTGCGGCTTTGCAAGCGGCTTTCCGTGTGTGCGTGAATATTTATCCGCCGGGCGGGCGCGTTTGTCCGTATTCGGGCGTCCGGGGCTTGTTGCCCGGGGGCATTGTAAAAAACGGCTAAGCTCATTTTGCACTGCGCTCGCCTTTCACTATTTTGGATAAAATAGGATGCGGCTCGGCATAGTCAAACTTGAAAACATAGGTTTTCGTTTGTCTCTGCGCTCGCCTTTCACTATCTTTGCAGGCGGTAAAAAACGGAAATACACAATAATATAATATAAGACAACTGATTTTATTATGGAAGAAGCTTTGTTTTCAACATTACCTTACAAGGTGGCCGACATAGGCCTGGCCGACTTCGGGCACAAGGAAATACGCATTGCCGAGCATGAAATGCCCGGGCTTATGGCTCTGCGTGCCAAATATGAAACGCTCAAGCCTTTGAAAGGCGCGCGCGTTATGGGCTCGCTGCACATGACCATACAGACGGCGGTGCTCATTAAGACGCTTGTAGCCCTGGGGGCGGAAGTAAGGTGGGCTTCGTGCAATATCTACAGTACGCAGGACCATGCGGCGGCTGCCATTGCCGACCTCGGTGTGGCCGTGTTCGCATGGAAGGGCGAGAGCCTGGAGGATTACTGGTGGTGCACGCTGCAGGCCATGAACTTCCCCGGCGGGAAAAAGCCCAATATGATAGTTGACGACGGAGGCGACGCCACGCTTATGATACACCTCGGGGTGAAAGCCGAGAAAGACCCGTCGGTGCTCGACACGCCGAGCGGCAGCGGCGACGAGGAGGAACTGAAGAAACTGCTCAAGCGCGTGCTGGCCGAAGACCCGAAACGCTGGCAGCAGACGGCTAAGGAAATTCGCGGCGTGAGCGAGGAGACCACAACGGGCGTACACCGCCTTTATCAGATGAAGGAAAAGGGCGAGCTGCTCTTCCCGGCGTTCAACGTGAACGACAGTGTTACAAAAAGCAAGTTCGACAACCTCTACGGCTGCCGCGAGTCGCTGGCCGACGGAATAAAGCGCGCCACCGACGTGATGATAGCCGGCAAGGTGGCCGTCGTTGCCGGATACGGCGAGGTAGGCAAAGGCTGCGCGCAGAGCCTGCGCTCCTATGGCGCGCGCGTGCTCGTTACCGAAATCGACCCGATTTGCGCGCTACAGGCCGCAATGGAAGGCTTCGAAGTAGTAACCATGGACGAGGCTGCACCGCAGGGAAACATATTCGTCACTACCACTGGCAACATCGACGTAATCACCACGGAGCACATGAAAGCCATGCCCGACGAGGCCATAGTTTGCAATATAGGTCATTTCGACAGCGAGATACAGGTAGAGGCGCTAAAGAAACTTCCCGGCGTGAAATGCGAGAACATAAAACCGCAGGTGGACAGCTACATCTTCCCCGACGGGCACAGGATAACGCTCCTTGCCGACGGACGGCTCGTAAACCTCGGCTGCGCAACCGGACATCCCAGCTTCGTGATGAGTAACTCGTTCACAAACCAGACGCTGGCGCAGATAGAACTCTTCAACAAGCGTTACGACATCGACGTTTACCGCCTGCCCAAATACCTGGACGAGGAAGTGGCGCGCCTGCACCTGGCAAGCGTCGGGGCACACCTTAGCAAACTTACAAAGGCGCAGGCCGAGTACATAGGTGTGCCGGTGGAAGGCCCGTACAAAGCAGAACATTACAGATATTAAACCGATAACCATGCGCAACCGCCGGGCAGGGGCAGCCTTCGCGCCGGCGGATTGCCGCACCAACGGAACAGAAACAAAATGGAAAAACAACCGAACAACGCAAACCCGGCAAAGCAACCGGAAACCACAACCGCAGCGCGGATAAAGGGACTTATGCCCGACGTGGCGGCAGTAGTGCTGTTCGTACTGCTGGGACTGGCCTATTTCTTCACTCCCGTAACGCAAGGACTGGTACTTACCGGCAATGACACCACGGCAGGAATAGGCGTCTCGCACGAAAGAATGCAATACCTCGAACGCACGGGCGAGGAAACACGCTGGACCAACGCCCTGTTCGGCGGAATGCCCACTTACCAGATTGCTCCGAGCTACGAGTCGCGCGACTTGCTCTACACGCTCGAGAAAGTGTACGGATTAGGTATGACCGGCTGCGTGATGTATGTGTTCGTACTCCTGCTCGGGTTCTACATACTAATGCGCTCGCTTAAAGTCAGGCCGTCGGTGTCGGTGTTCGGCGCGGTGGCATGGGCTTTCTCGTCATACTTCTTTATTATAATAGGAGCCGGGCACATCTGGAAACTGCTTACGCTTGCCTTCATACCGCCAACCCTGGCCGGAATGGTTCTCTGCTACCGCGGAAAATACCTGTGGGGCGGGGTGTTGTCGGCGTTCTTCGTGGCGTGGCAGATTTTCTCGAACCACCTGCAGATGACTTACTACTTCCTGTTTGTGATAGCGCTCATGTCGATAGGTTTCCTTGTTGCAGCTATAAAGGAAAAGCAGTTCGCGCGTTTCCTCAAGGGTGTCGGCGTGTTTGCCGTGGCCGGATTGCTCGGCATAGCCGTTAATGCCTCGAACCTGTACCACACCTACGAGTACAGCAAGCAGACCATGCGCGGCACGAGCGAGTTGGCGCAGCCGTCGCCCGACGGCGGGAAAAAGGCTTCCACCTCAGGCCTGTCGCACGAGTACATCACGCAATGGAGCTACGGCATAGGCGAGACGTGGTCGCTCCTCGTGCCCGGTGTCAAGGGCGGCGCGAGCGGCGCATTGCCGCAAAACGAGACGGCAAAGGAAAATCCCCGTTACCATGAGTACATACAGACGTTCCAGCAGCTTTACGGGCAGCTGGGCGGTGCTACTCCGGGCCTTTCGCAGTATTGGGGCGAGCAGCCCGGCACTTCCGGTCCGGTCTATGTGGGTGCGTTTGTATTCTTTCTTTTTGTTCTTTCGCTTTTCATCGTAAAAGGTCCGGTCAAATGGAGCTTGCTTGCGGTGACAGTGCTTTCTATACTTCTTTCGTGGGGACATAATTTCCCTGCGTTCACCGATTGGATGATTGACAACTTCCCGATGTATAACAAGTTCCGCGCAGTTTCGTCGGCACTCGTTGTGGCCGAGTTCTCAATCCCGTTGCTCGCCACGCTGGGTCTGGCCAAGATAATAGCCGAGCCCAAGCTGTTGCGCGACAAGTCCAAGCTGTTCTACGCCACGGGCGGAGTGACGGCCGGCATTTGCCTGCTTTTCGCCATTGCTCCCGGAACGTTCTTCGGCAACTGCCTTACGAATGCCGAGCAAGCCATGTTGCAGAACATGCTGCAGGTTTTCGACCCGGCCATGGTGAACACTTACGCAAACAACATAACCGACATACGCCACGACATACTCACGTCCGACGCATGGAGGAGCTTCTGGGTGGTGGCAATAGGCTTTGCGCTGCTGTTCGTCTACCGCACGGGCAAGGTGCGCCCCGTTTATGCCGCAACGGCGTTTATCGTGCTGTGCCTTGCCGACATGTGGTCGGTTAACCGCCGCTATCTTAACGACGGCATGTTCGTGGAACAATACCAGCACGACAACACGTTCACCATGAGCGACACCGACAAGGCCATACTCCAGGACAAGTCGCTCGATTACCGCGTGCTCAATTTTGCGTCCGACACGTTCAACGAGAACGAGACTTCCTACTGGCACAAGAGCGTGGGCGGATACCATGCCGCCAAGCTGGGACGTTACCAGGACATCATCGTCAACTGCCTTACGCCCGAAATGCAGGCCGTAAGGGAAGCGCTGCCCAAGGCGCTTGCGGAAAACAGCACCACCTTCTCGGCCGACTCGGTGTGTCCGACGATAAACATGCTCAACACTAAATATTTTATCCTTCCCACGCAGCAGGGCGGCACAATGCCGCTTGCCAACCCCAATGCCTACGGCAACGCATGGTTTGTGGGCAAGGTGGTTTATGCCGCAACGGCGCGCGAGGAGATGGACATGCTCAAACGCATCGACCGCCGCAACGAAGCGGTGGTGGGCAAGGACTTCGCGGCTGCATTGGGCAACGCCACGGAGCTGCGCCGCGACTCGGCCGACGCCATAACGCTCACGGCCTACGAGCCCAACAAGCTGACGTATGAGGTGTCTTCCGCAAACGGCGGCGTAGCCGTGCTGTCGGAGGTATATTACCCCGGTTGGACGGCTGAGCTGGACGGGCAGGAGATACAGATAGCGCGCGCTGATTACGTGTTGCGTGCCGTTAAGGTGCCGGCAGGCAAACACACGCTCGTGCTGACGTTCGACCCCGCGTCGCTCAAGACCACCGAAGCCGTGGCCTACGTTGCAATGGCAGTAATGCTGCTTGCGCTCGTATGCGCGGCAATAATATCGCTGCGGCGCAGGAAAACGGCAAAAGTTAAGGAATGATTATTCCCGTTAAAGGGATTTCGGGTTTTAACAGTCCGAGGCAGACAAAAACAGCTGCCCCGGACTGCTTTTTTCTTGCCCCTTTGTATGCGTCGGCCCGAAAGCCCGTGGCATGGGAGTTTCAGGCCCGTGAAAAAAGGTCGGACATAATTTAAAATATGTCCGACCTTTTTTAAAATACATCGGACATATTTTTTATTTGCTCAAAGGAAGGTTTTACGACAAGCCATGCAATGGTTCGGAAATCCCTTTTCCGACTTGTTGTTTCGGAGGATGATGAGTAATTTTTCACGTTATTAAAAAATAACGTCTTTTTTCTTTGTTGTTAAAATGTGAATTCGTATTTTTACCAACGTGTGTAGTTCCTTTTGATTTAAATAACCTAATATAACCATGAAAACTTCGAATAATACAGGCAGAAAGTATGTCGTATTGCTTTTTTCGCTCATATTGATGTCGTTTGCGGGCCTGTCGTGCTCCGACGAGGTGGACGAATCCAACCTGTATGTCTTTACCGGCGAGCAGGCCACCGATTACATAGCCTCGCAGCCCGAGCTGAGCAAGTACCTCGTTTTGCTCAAGAAAGCAAAGTCGGGCAAGAAAGGCTCCACCATGGACCACATGCTCGAAGCACGCGGAAACTATACCTGCTTCGTGCCCACCAATGACGCCGTACAGGCTTTCATCGACTCGGTGTACGACACCAAGAACTACGACGTTAACGCCGTGCCCGACTCGTTTGCACAAGTAATTGTGTTCAACAGCATTATCGACAACGGCAATACCGACGCATACCTCTCCACCGACTTCCAGGAAGGCGTGCTGCAGCTCAAAACCATGGCCGACCGCTATATAATAATAGGCTTTGCGGCAAGCGACACGGGGCGCGCCGTGACGGTGGTGAACACGTTCTCCAAGATACTCGTGAGCGACCGCGAAGTGGGGAACGGTGTTGTTCACGTGGTAGACCATGTGGTAATGCCCGCCACGTCGTCGCTGCCCGGCTTGCTCAGCATGACCGATAACACGCGTATTTTCTACAAACTGCTCGAAATAACCAGCTGGGCCGACAGTATGCAGCGTTACCGCGACGACGCATACGAGGAACTCGAACACCGCCAGGGATTCACGCACGTGTGGTATTCCGGCCAGCTGCTCTATGAACCGGAACACCACAACTGGGGGTACACCGCCTTTGTGGAGCCCGACAGCCTTTTGGAGGCGCGCTGGGGAATCAAACTCGATATCGACAACGGCGTAGTTACCAACTGGGACGACATACTGCCGCGCATAACCGAGATATGCCAGCAGTATTATCCCGACGCCAGGTCAAACGACCTTACCAGCCTTGACAACCCCGTGAACCAGTTCGTTGCCTACCACCTCACCGACCAGCAGGTTGCATACAACAACCTCGTCATCACCCTCGCGCAGGTGGGCACGTCCTACAACACGCCCGAGCAGCTCGGTCTTGTGAAGTTCCAGTATTACGAATCGATGGGCAAGGACCACCGCATTATAAAGCTCACGTTCGGAAAGTCGACCGACGGCTACCGCATAAACCGCTATTGCAGCGAGTATGACGATTACAACTACGACGAACTCAACGTGGAACGCCCCGGCATACAGGTGCAGCCCGCCAACGGCAACCGCGAGACGCAGGCTCTCAACGGCTTTTACCACATCATCGACGACGTGCTCGTGTACGACAAGGATGTACCCGGCAAGGTGCTGAACGAACGTATGCGCTGGGACACACAGTCCATGCAGCCGGAGATACAGACCAACGGCCTGCGCTTCCTGCCCGAGCAGAAGTTCTTCTACATACCGCAAGGCTACCTGCGCAAGGTCAGGTTTACCGACCAGACGCTCTTCCTCTCGATGAACACATATAATATCAATTACCTCAACTACGAGGCCGACGACATAGTGCTCGAAGGATATTACGACGTTACCTGGCAGCTGCCGCCCGTGCCTTACGAAGGTACATACGAGCTGAGGCTGGGATATTGCAACGACGCAGGCCGCGGCATGGTGCAGTTCTATTTCGGCACCAACCCCGACAACCTTACCGCCGTGGGACTTCCGGTCGACGCGCGCCGCGACCCCGACAATCCTATAATAGGCTGGGAAGCCGATACCGACGACCCCACGTACAACCGCGAAATCGACAAGCGTATGCGCAACCACGGATACATGAAATGCCCCGACAGCTTCGGTTACGTGTCGACCAACATCACCGCCGGCGGACGAAACTCCGGCCCAGCCGGGGCAAAGCTCCGCAACATCATTACCACGCAGAACTGCAAGCCCGGTGTAACCTATTACATGCGCATGAAATCGCTCCTCAACCGCAATGCAAACTTCGGTCCCGACTTCATAGAATGGGTGCCCAAGAGTGTGTACAACGGCATAGAGCCTGAAGATAAATGGTAAACCCCTTTCGCAACCCGCCGACGGCGGGTTGCGTTTTTTTATGCCCGCTTTGGTTCAGGCGGTTGCCTGCCGTGAAATTTTCATGGGAGCAAGAAAAAATTATGTCAGACATATTTTGAATTATGTCTGACATATTTTAAAATATCTCAGACATATTTTTTGCGCCCTCCTTTCGGGGGTGGTACACAGCCGTACCGTTGTCCCGAACGGCACGGTTTTTGTATGCCGTGCGCCGGCTAAAACATAAGGTATGCGCGGCAGCGTTCAAAAATCGGTGGAGCGCTTTTTTGAAATGTTAATTTTGAGCCGTAGAATAAAAAAATCATTGCAAAATTTTCGCGCAGTAAAGTAAATGTTCTATTTTTGTGTAGAAAAACAAAAAAACTTTAATAACAGCAACCTCTATCTTACACTTCCTATAGAGTTTGGTGCGCCTTTGCCGGTTCAGACAAAGGTTTTCGGCGCGTGAAGCCGCTAGGAAGAGGAAAGGAGAGCGTTGCTTTGCGGCTTCCGCAAGGTTTTGCGATAAAGTAAGGAATAATAATTGAAAAATGAAAATATCATGAAAAAGACAAAGAAGAAAAATCTTTACGGGCTTCTTGTTGTTTTTATGGCTGCCTTGTCGTTCGCAGCTTGTAGCGACAAGATAGACGACAGCGACCTGTATGTCTTCAAGGGCGAAAGCGCTTATTCCTATTGTGCCGAGACCGAGGGGCTTCAGAAGTTCGCTTATCTGTGCTCGCGGGTGCATTTGAGCGGCAAGTCAAAGTCCACCGTTTCGGAGCTGCTTTCGGCTCGCGGCAACTACACCGTGTTCGCGCCTTCTGATGACGCTATCCAGTCGTATCTCGACTCGATAAACAACACTCCCAACTTCGACATCACGCTTACTTCCGACTCCATAGCGGAATACATCGTGCGTAACTCGATTATCGACAACGGCCAGACGGAAGCGTATCTTTCCACGCAATTTACAGTTGGTACGCTCGGCTATCCCAACATGAACAACCGTTACATACAGATAGATTTCGGCACTGACTCCGTAAGCGGCCGAACTATTATCATCGTCAACAGCAAGTCGCATATCATAACGAGCGACGAGGAAGTGTCGAACGGTATCGTGCACAGCCTCGACCGTATAATAGACATGAGTAACTCTTCTCTGCCCGACCTTATCTCGCAGACGGAGAACCTCAGGATATTCTCGCGCATGCTCGAGCTTACCGGCTGGGCCGATTCTATTGTTACGTACATCGACGAGGATTACGAGGAATACCATGTTGAGGAAGGCTCTATCGACCCGGGTAACACGTCCGGCGGCGAAGTAGGCCCCAGCCCCGAGCACCGTTTCTTCGGCTTCACCGTGTTCCCCGAGACAGACAGCGTCTACGTTGCGCAGTGGGGCATACCCGAGCCGCAGCTCGTTAACGGCATAGTACAGAACTGGGAAGAGATAGAGGCTGCCTTTATAGAGAAGTGCAAGCAGGCATACCCGCTTGCAACCGACCCGGACCTCACCAGCCAGGGCAATGCGGTTAACCAGTTCATTTCTTACCACCTCCTGCCGTTCAGCTGTACGTGGAAAAACCTCGTTGTGCACCACAGCGAAATGGGTTATGCCTTCAATAACCCCAATACTCTCTCAATAAACTGCTGGGAATACTACGAAGCAATGGGTTCTCCGCGCCGCCTGCTCAAGTTTACCGAAGGCCGCACAACAGAAGGCAAACGCATAAACCGTTACTCCACTTACGACAACGGCTTCTACGGCACGTATGAGGAGGTAACCGTTCCGCGTCCCGGTATCCTTGTAAGCCAGAGCAACGGCAAATACTCCAACAACGCAATCAACGGTTTCTACTACCCGATAAACGAAGTCCTCATCTACGACAACGAAGTGCCCAACACTGTGCTTAACGAACGCATGCGTTACGACTTTGCGTCGATATGCCCCGACCTCATGACCAACGGCCTCCGCCAGGTAGAGGATGACACATGGCGTTTCATCCCCTCGGGCTACCTCAAGAACTGGTGGTACACCGAGGATACCTACTGGCGTTATGTTCCCTACCATTCCGAAGTGCAACACAACATGCAGGGTGACGAGATAAACATCATCGGCCAGTACGACCTGACGTTCAGGCTTCCGCCCGTGCCCTACGAAGGCACATACGAGCTGCGCATTTGCGCGCCCATCCAGGCACACTTCGGCATGTTCCAGGTTTACTTGGGAACAGACCGCGAGAACCCCACGCCTATAGGCCTGCCCGTAGACTTCCGCGTAGTATCGACGAATCCTAACATCGGTTGGGAGGAAGATACCGAGGACATACAAACGAACCTCGAAATCGACAAGCGTTTGCGCAACCACGGTTACATGAAGAACAACAAACATGCCGGACGTCCCAACTCGGGCAACGTGGTAACAACGCCTTTGCGTGCTGCCAGCGGCGATTACATCCGTATGCGCAAAATCTTGTGGAACGGTACGATGAAGCCCGACGAGGAATACTTTGTACGTATCAAATCCGTGCTCAACAATACCCGTACCTGCTGTATGCTCGACTACTTCGAGATAGTTCCCCGCTCGGTTTACGCAGGAGAGGAGGTTGAAGATCCATGGTAAACAAAAACAGTCGGGCCGTGTAATTCAATTCCGGCTTCGAATGACTGAACATAAAGTTCCCGCTCGCACAGGGCGGGAATTTTTGTTTTGGGTTAAGGGGCGATAAACCTTTCCGGGCAGTGAGATTCCGGAATGCGGCGGTATTTGTCCGTATTTGCGTCATACGCTTTGGAGCAGGTAAAAAATATGTCTGACATATTTTAAAATAGGTCAGACATATTTCAAAATAGGTCGGACATATTTTCTGTGACGTGCCTTGCTGTTTGAACCGTTTGCCCATGCGTTTTTGCGCAGGGGTAGGCAGATGCCCGAATCCGGCATTTTACGTATATCGTTTACCATGTTTTCTATGGTTCGTTTTGTTTTGCGGCGAATAAATCCAACGTCATTGTGCCTGCAAACCTGCCGGTTTTGTCCTGCAGACCAATTTAATACTTTTATTATGTTAAATTTCCATTTTTCGCAAAAAATGCAATATGCAGTTTGCACGTAATATAAAAATACAGTATTTTTGCGAACAAATTTCTTGTAAAAAGACTTTAGAAAATCTTGTTTACATGAAATTAAAGGCATGTGCATATAATGCCTAATGCAACGAAGAAGTGATTCCGTTTTATGCTTGTTGTTCGGGTGTTTGCGGGATTTATATGATTTCGTGCAGTACGCCGGACGGCGAAAAACCGTTGCAAGGCGTAGAGACAGGAAATTAACCAAAAAATGAATTATAATATTATGAGAAAAACAAGGAAGACTTTCCTGTGCAAGTTCCTTGTGACATGCATTGCCGCCTTGTCGTTCGCAGCTTGTAGCGACAAGATAGACGACAGCGACCTGTATGTCTTCAAGGGCGAAAGCGCTTATTCCTATTGTGCCGAGACCGAGGGGCTTCAGAAGTTCGCTTATCTGTGCTCGCGGGTGCATTTGAGCGGCAAGTCAAAGTCCACCGTTTCGGAGCTGCTTTCGGCTCGCGGCAACTACACCGTGTTCGCGCCTTCTGATGACGCTATCCAGTCGTATCTCGACTCGATAAACAACACTCCCAACTTCGACATCACGCTTACTTCCGACTCCATAGCGGAATACATCGTGCGTAACTCGATTATCGACAACGGCCAGACGGAAGCGTATCTTTCCACGCAATTTACAGTTGGTACGCTCGGCTATCCCAACATGAACAACCGTTACATACAGATAGATTTCGGCACTGACTCCGTAAGCGGCCGAACTATTATCATCGTCAACAGCAAGTCGCATATCATAACGAGCGACGAGGAAGTGTCGAACGGTATCGTGCACAGCCTCGACCGTATAATAGACATGAGTAACTCTTCTCTGCCCGACCTTATCTCGCAGACGGAGAACCTCAGGATATTCTCGCGCATGCTCGAGCTTACCGGCTGGGCCGATTCTATTGTTACGTACATCGACGAGGATTACGAGGAATACCATGTTGAGGAAGGCTCTATCGACCCGGGTAACACGTCCGGCGGCGAAGTAGGCCCCAGCCCCGAGCACCGTTTCTTCGGCTTCACCGTGTTCCCCGAGACAGACAGCGTCTACGTTGCGCAGTGGGGCATACCCGAGCCGCAGCTCGTTAACGGCATAGTACAGAACTGGGAAGAGATAGAGGCTGCCTTTATAGAGAAGTGCAAGCAGGCATACCCGCTTGCAACCGACCCGGACCTCACCAGCCAGGGCAATGCGGTTAACCAGTTCATTTCTTACCACCTCCTGCCGTTCAGCTGTACGTGGAAAAACCTCGTTGTGCACCACAGCGAAATGGGTTATGCCTTCAATAACCCCAATACTCTCTCAATAAACTGCTGGGAATACTACGAAGCAATGGGTTCTCCGCGCCGCCTGCTCAAGTTTACCGAAGGCCGCACAACAGAAGGCAAACGCATAAACCGTTACTCCACTTACGACAACGGCTTCTACGGCACGTATGAGGAGGTAACCGTTCCGCGTCCCGGTATCCTTGTAAGCCAGAGCAACGGCAAATACTCCAACAACGCAATCAACGGTTTCTACTACCCGATAAACGAAGTCCTCATCTACGACAACGAAGTGCCCAACACTGTGCTTAACGAACGCATGCGTTACGACTTTGCGTCGATATGCCCCGACCTCATGACCAACGGCCTCCGCCAGGTAGAGGATGACACATGGCGTTTCATCCCCTCGGGCTACCTCAAGAACTGGTGGTACACCGAGGATACCTACTGGCGTTATGTTCCCTACCATTCCGAAGTGCAACACAACATGCAGGGTGACGAGATAAACATCATCGGCCAGTACGACCTGACGTTCAGGCTTCCGCCCGTGCCCTACGAAGGCACATACGAGCTGCGCATTTGCGCGCCCATCCAGGCACACTTCGGCATGTTCCAGGTTTACTTGGGAACAGACCGCGAGAACCCCACGCCTATAGGCCTGCCCGTAGACTTCCGCGTAGTATCGACGAATCCTAACATCGGTTGGGAGGAAGATACCGAGGACATACAAACGAACCTCGAAATCGACAAGCGTTTGCGCAACCACGGTTACATGAAGAACAACAAACATGCCGGACGTCCCAACTCGGGCAACGTGGTAACAACGCCTTTGCGTGCTGCCAGCGGCGATTACATCCGTATGCGCAAAATCTTGTGGAACGGTACGATGAAGCCCGACGAGGAATACTTTGTACGTATCAAATCCGTGCTCAACAATACCCGTACCTGCTGTATGCTCGACTACTTCGAGATAGTTCCCCGCTCGGTTTACGCAGGAGAGGAGGTTGAAGATCCATGGTAAACAAAAACAGTCGGGCCGTGTAATTCAATTCCGGCTTCGAATGACTGAACATAAAGTTCCCGCTCGCACAGGGCGGGAATTTTTGTTTTGGGTTAAGGGGCGATAAACCTTTCCGGGCAGTGAGATTCCGGAATGCGGCGGTATTTGTCCGTATTTGCGTCATACGCTTTGGAGCAGGTAAAAAATATGTCTGACATATTTTAAAATAGGTCAGACATATTTCAAAATAGGTCGGACATATTTTCTGCGACGTGCCTTGCTGTTTTCAATTTACGGTAAACCCGTTGCGCGATTGCGGATATTTGATTAAATTTGTTGAGTTTCCGCGTTTTCCTTCGATACGCGGCGTCGCATTCGGCATTCACCCTAAACCTGTCATACCATGAAGAAAATTCTTTTAGTTTTAATTGCGGCGGCAGCGCTTTGCCGCGTTTCGGCCCAGCAGGAAGAGAGAGTACCGTCGTGGGCCAACGAAACGAAAGAACAGAAAGCCGAGCGCATGGCCTGGTGGACGCACGACCGGTTCGGCATGTTCATCCATTGGGGGCTGTACAGCCTGCCCGCAAGGCACGAGTGGGTAAAGCAGTATGAGAGAATAAGCGACGAAAATTACAACCGCTATTTCGAGTACTTCAATCCCGACCTGTACAACCCCAAGCAGTGGGCGGCTTATGCAAAGGCTGCCGGCGTAAAATATATGGTTGTCACCACAAAACACCACGAAGGCTTCTGCATGTGGGACACCAAGTACACCGATTTCAAGGTAACGAACACGCCGTATGGCAAAGACCTCATCGGTCCGCTCGTAGAGGCTTTCCGTGCCGAGGGTATCAGGGTTGGCTTCTATTATTCGCTTATCGACTGGCACCATCCCGACTTTACATACGACAGGCAGCACCCCAACGGGCCGCGCGACCCGAAGGAACGCGCCGAAGCCAACAAAAGCCGCGACATGGACAAGTACCGCCAGTATATGAAAAACCAGCTCACCGAACTGCTTACGCAATACGGGCAGATTGACGAGCTGTTCCTCGACTTTTCATACCCCGGAAAGGACGGCAAGGGGCACGAGGACTGGGATTCAGAAGGATTAATCAAGCTGGCGCGCGAGTTGCAGCCGCAGATAATCATAAACAACCGTTCCGACTTGCAGGATACCTCATGGGGCTGGGATTTCCTCACTCCCGAGCAGTACATTCCCTATGAAGGGCTGAAAATCAACGGCGAGAACGTTCCCTGGGAGATGTGCCAGACGTTCGACGGCCGGTCGTGGGGCTACAGCCGCGACGGCCAGACGTGGAAATCCGCACGCCAGCTCATCGTAATGCTCATCGAGGCGGTGAGCAAGGGCGGCAACCTGCTGCTCAACGTAGGTCCTACGGCGCGCGGCGAGTTCGAGCCCCGCGCGGTGGAACGCCTCGAGGCGATAGCCGAGTGGATGAAATACCATTCCCGCTCCATATACGGGTGCACCCAGGCCCCGGCGGGAATCGAGGCACCAAACAACTGCCTGCTCACCTATAACCCCGAAACCAACCGGCTTTACGTGCATGTGCTCGAATGGCCGTTCAAATCGCTCCACCTTCCCGGGCTTGAAGGAAAGATAAAGTATGCGCAGCTGCTTAACGACGCTTCCGAGATGACTTACTATTCGCGCACTGCGGCAAACGCCGGCGAGCATACGGTAGAGATTTCGCGTGCGGGCGACCTTATAATGCCCGTACCCGTAAGGAAGCCCGATGTCGAAGTGCCTGTGATTGAAATTATGCTTAAATAGCCAGGCTTCGCGCCGAGTTATATATATAATAATGTGTGGATGGTAAAAAATGTTTGACATAAAAACTCTTTCTGTTATGAAAAGACTGCTTTATCTTTTGTTGCCGGCCTTGCTGCTGGGCTGCAGCCGGCCTACGTTCAACAACCCGCTCGACGTAAAGTTCGGCGACCCGTTCGTGCTCCGCGCGAGCGACGGCAGGTTCTACATGTACGGCACGAGCGACGGCATTAACGGCTTCCGTGCCTGCGTGTCCGACGACCTTGTCAACTGGGCCGACGCCGGCGTAGTTTACAACGGCGACAGTTCGTCGTGGGGCGTCGATTGCTTCTGGGCTCCCGAGGTTTACGAACGGGATGGCAAGTATTACATGTTTTTCAGCGCCAACTGGCGCGAGAATCCCACCAACGAGGGCGAGAACTTCCGCATAGGTGTGGCCGTGGCCGATTCGCCCGACGGACCTTTCAAGGATTTGTACGAACGCCCGGTGTTCGACCCCGGTTATCCCATAATCGACGCCAATGTGCTGTGGGATGACAACGGCCGTGTGTACCTCTACTACTCGCGTTGCTGCTACAAGCACCCGGTGGAGAGCGAAATATCCGAATGGGCGCGCAACGAAGGTTTGTTCTCGGAGATAGAGGAAAGCTGGGTGTACGGAGTGGAAATGAAACCCGACTTCAGCGGAGTGATAGGCGAGCCGGTGGCGTTGCTCACCCCGCCGTCGTCGCTTTCCGACCCGCAGGCCGAGTGGGAAAGCCGTTCGGTAACTTCGGGCGAGGTGAACCGCCGCTGGACCGAAGGCTCTTTCGCGTTCAAGAAAGACGGCATATATTATATGATGTATTCGGCCAACTTCTTCGGCGGAAAGAATTATGCCGTGGGATACGCCACTGCCAAGTCGCCGCTCGGGCCTTTTGCCAAGTCGGCCGACAATCCCGTGCTGCAAAAGAATGTGGAGCAGGGCGGCGATGTAACCGGAACAGGGCATAACATGGTGCTCGAGGTGCCCGGCAAGGGAATGTTCTGCGTTTACCACGGCCGCACGTCCAAGACGGGCGACCAGAGGGTAGTGTTTATCGACCGTATGAACCTGCTGCCCGGCGGAAGGCTCAAGGTTAACGGGCCGACCACCTCGGCACAGTCAATGCCGCTCAACTGACGCAGCGGCAGATTAAACAGAAGGCCGCCGGCAAGCATACTCCGTGTCGGAAAGCATACTGTGCAGTGCCTCCCGAACGCCCCGGAAAATTAGTGGCTCGGATTTTAAAATTAGTGGCTCGGATTTCGAAATCCGAGCCACTAATTTTTTTCTGCTCCTGAAGAAAAATTCCTGTTAAGGAATTTTCGGGCGACAAGCTCCGGTTTTGCTCAAAGGTTAACGAGTGTAAATGTTAAAATTGCCGTTACGGCGCAAAAATCAGCCGGAATTGTTAACGTGAGAAATCTTAAATGAAAGATTTTTGTTAATTAGACGTATTAAGTTATCGATATGGCAATTTAAACAAAAGGCAAATATTAAACAGCAAATCAAATCGTGCAACTATGTCGTAAAAATGAACTTAAAATATGTGGAACCGTGCTAAAGCCCCGGGCTTCATAACGCGGGTACACATTATTATATATAGGGAGTGCGGCGGCTATCAGGCCGGAGCGGCACAGCCCGCACGGACAACGGTTCAAACCTCGCGAATTTGTGCAGACAGGCAGTGCGGCGAGAAAATAAAGGATATTAGTATAAAAAGAAGGCAAGGATACATTATATTTAACAAAAAAATAGTAATTTGGCGTTCGTAAACGAATTGATTGGAAAGTGAAGCTGCCAACTTCCACTTGAAAAAAAGAAAAAAAACGAAAGAAAAGTTTGCAGATAGTAAAAAAACGTGTACTTTTGAGGGTCTACTATCCCATATTGTGGGTAGAGAGTAAATGAAAAATAACTAAAGAATTAATAATTAATAGTTTGAAAATGCCACGTTAAAGGGAACACGTGCGAGATTATTACGCCTTAATGGCGGAAACAGGCGTCCGGCGGCCTTTCCGCACTGCATGCCGGCTGGAAAAGATACATAAAAAGTATAACGAATAAATATAAACAAACAAAAGGATAAATTTAATGTGTATGAAAAACCGTTTAATTAAAAGAAGTAGAAAGTGGCTCGCTGCCATGTGTATACTGTCGATGTGCGGATTTACGTACTCTTGTTCCGATGATTATGATTTGCCCGACAAGAAGCCGGATTGGCTTGGCGCGAGCATTTACTCGTATCTGAAGAGCGAAGGGAATTACAAGAATACCGTGCGTCTAATTGATGACATCGGCACGCAGACCGGCTCGGACCTCCAGGAAGTGCTGGACCGTACCGGTAGTAGAACGTTGTTCGTTGCTGACGACGACGCGTTTGCCGAATTTTACAAAGGCAACGAGTGGGGCGTAACAAAATACGAAGACCTTACGTTGGCCATGAAACAACTGTTGCTCGGCTCGTCAATGCTCAACAACGCTTACCTGCTTGAGATGATGACGAACATAAGCACCGGCGGCGGTATCTCGAAAAACCAATGTCTGCGTCAAGCGACATCGGCTTCGGCTACCGACTCCATTCCTTATTTCTCGTGGTCGAGCGGCGATATACCGCAAACCCTTAACGAGGATACCGAGGAACCGGACATCGATTACTGGAAACGTTTCCGCACACAGGAGAAAGGCGGCCTCTGGCTCGCTCTCGACGGAACGACTCCCCTGATGACCCACTTTATAGCAGGACAGATGGGCGAGGCTAACATTACCGACGACGACTTCAAGGTGTTCGCAGGAACGGAACGCGAGGCAACCGATGCTCACATTTACGCAAGCAAGGTTATAGGCCAGGACCAGACCTGCCTTAACGGTTATGTAAACAAACTCGACCGCGTGCTTATCTCTCCGTCGAATATGGCAGAAATGATACGCACCAACGGAAAGACTGATATATTCAGCCATATACTCGACCGTTTTTCTGCACCTTATTATAATGCAACCCTTACCAACAGCCACGCGCAGTTGACCGGTATACGCGACTCCGTGTTCGAGAAACGCTACATGGCGTCACGCTCGAAAAACGGCGAAGCTCTTCTTACCGACCCCAACGGCAATACATTCCAGTATCCTCTTGAATACGACCCGGGATGGAACCAGTATTATCCCGACGGCCAGACACTGGAAACCGACATGGGCGCAATGTTCGTTCCTTCTGACGACGTGCTGGCTGCATACTTCCTTCCGGGCGGTGCCGGCGAATTCCTCATGGAGGCATACGCAAAGAAAGACAACACACGTGAGAACCTCATATATAATATAGACCAGATTCCCCTCCGTGTTATCCAGGCGTTTGTAATGAACCTTATGAAGACTTCGTTCATAGGTACCGTTCCCAGCAAGTACATAACCATTATGAACGACGCCAAGGATCCTATGTTCGGTACGCTCGACGGCGGTCTTGAAGGCTACAAGGCTACAATCGATACAACCCTGTTGGCAAACAACGGTGCCGTATATATAATGAATCAGCTGTTCGCTCCTGCAAAATATGCTGCCGTATCGTCTCCGGCTCTTGTAGGTAGGGATATGAAGATTTTCAACTGGGCTATCTCGGCCGACGACAGCTATATCACCAACCCGAACGCGGCTCCTCTGAACGCATTCTTCAGCTACTACCTTTTGGCAATGAGCTCGCGCTTCAGTTTCTTCGTTCCTACCGACGAAGCTCTTGGAACTTATTATGACGAGGCTTCCAGCCAGAGCCAGCAGCCCCGCGTTTTGTCGTTCTATTACAGTACACGTCTGCAAGACCGTGCAGCGCCTGTAAAGGCACGCGCTTACAGTTGGGACCCGGTTACCAACGAAATCGGTAACTCTGTTCCCGGTACTATATCTTCCTTGATTATCAACAACCGTCTGAAAGACCTTTTGGATTCGCACATTATAGTTCACTCCGACGCTGAGTCTGCAACGGGCTTCGGCAGCTTGAACCAGTACTACGTAACCAAAGGCGGTAGTGCAGTGAAGATTTCCAACACCACCGACGGCCGCCTCACCAGCGACTTCGACCAGACAAGCACCGGCTTCTACGTACAGGGCGGCTTCCAGGTTGACAACGACTCGCTCATCAACGTTATCCGTACCTACGACCGCCGCCAGGAAACAACCGGTTACGGTAACGGTATGACATACGTAATCGACCGCCCTATCCAGACTACGATGAAGTCTGTTTACAGCGTGCTTGCCGACGGAGCTGAGGCTTCGCCTTTCTACCAGTTCTTCAACCTTTGCCAAATCGACGCCGACATCCTTGACCGCGCCGGTCTTGCCGACAGCGTTGACAACGACGAGGTAGAGTCTGAATTGGAGAAATACACCATATTCACTTCTTCGCAGAACGGTCTTACCGATAACGTTCGATTCTTCAATACCTTCCGTTACACAGTATATGTTCCTACGAACGAGGCTATACAGGAAGCGTTCAACCAGGGACTTCCCACATGGGATGAGATTACGGAAGTAATCACCAGCGGCGAGGCCGAGGTTAACGCAGCAACCGAAGCAGGACGTCCCGAATCGGAGATACTCAATATTACCCGCAGGTACAAATTAAAGGCTCAGGCTATGATTACCTGCCTTGTGAACTTCTTGAAATACCACTTCCAGGATAATTCAATATTTGCAGACCATGCTGCAATAGAGCCTACCAAATACGAAACGGCCTGCATAAACGATTCTACCAACCGTTACCGTTCGGTTCAGGTTTCGTCTACAGGCAACGGAACTCTCTTCGTAAGGTCGGTTTACGGCACTAATGCTACCGACGGTTCCGACATCCTCGGCCCGCAGCGTACTGTGGTAGACGACGAGAGCCGCAAGAACATCCTGACTCGCGACTACACTTTAAGTACAATAGCAACCAGTGCTAATAACGCCACTATAGAAACGTCATCTTACGCAGTGGTTCACCAGATTGACGGTGTATTGAATTTCAAAGAGCTCGACGGCGGCCGGTATGATACCGATTGGGCTACAACAGCCGCAGCCAAGAGGTTCCTGGCCAAATATCGTATCAAGGAATAAAAATTAATACTATGAATAAGATAAAATATTTATTGCTCATTGCGATGTGCTTATGCCTTTCGTCGGTTGCGGCACAAGATCGTATTTCCGGGCATGTATGGAATCGTACCGATGGGCCGGTGATGATGGCGAATGTGGTTGAGCTCGACCAGAACAACCGTATCGTTGAAGCTACCACTACCGATATTAACGGTAACTTCTCCATGCCTATTAAAAACAGGAAAGACAGACTGCAGATTTCTTACGTAGGATACCAGACTCACACGCAGGTGATAGGCGACAGCAAGGTGTTCCGTATAGAAATGCGCAGTAGAACCCAGCTGAAAGGCGTTACGGTAAAAGCCCAGCAAAGGGTAAAGACCAACGGCCTTACCATACCGGCAAAAGAAGTGTCGGTTGCTACCCAGACCCTGAACATGGACGAAATGAAAGGTCTCTCGTTCGAGACGGCCGACCAGGCTCTGCAGGGACAGATTGCAGGTTTGGATATTGTGATGAATTCAGGTAACCTCGGTTCCGGTACAACAATGCGTTTGCGTGGTGTTACCACCATTAACGGTGACCAGGAGCCTTTGATTGTTGTAGACGGCAACGTACTCGACAATTATAATACTACCGACATCGACCTCCAGGATATGGACAACAGCGAGCAGTTCGCGCGCTTGCTCTCAGTCAACCCTGAAGACATCCAGAGCATAGACGTCTTGAAAGACGCAGCAGCAACGGCAATCTGGGGCTCGCGCGGTGCTAACGGTGTTATCGAAATTAAGACCCGTCGCGGACGCCGCGGTAAGACACGTATCGACTTCTCGTACCGCTTTACCGGCTCTTGGCAGCCTAAGGGTATGAAGATGTTGAACGGTGACGAGTACACCATGATGTTGAAGGAGGCATACTTCAATCCTGCGCAGAGCAGCGTTGCCTCAGACATAGTTGAAATCTCGTATGACGATTCCCGTCCTATGTATTTCAGGAACTTCAACAACAACACCGAGTGGCGTGACGAAGTTACACAGTTCGGACAGACCCACAACTACAACCTCGTTCTCAATGGTGGTGGTGAAAAGGCAACGTTCCGTATATCGAGCAACTACGACCACGAAACCGGTACTATTATAGAGCAGCAGCTCGACCGTTTCTCGACACGTATGGCACTCGACTACTATGTGTCCGACCGAATCAAGTTCTCATCGAACTTCTCACTTACGTACACCAACAACAAGAAGAACTACGTTGAAAGTCTTCTCGACAAGGCATACAATGCAATGCCTAACATGTCGGTTTACAACTATAACTACGACCCGATTAACCAGCGTTACTACAGGACTAACGAGTATATGAAGATGTTCCCGGCTGCCGGTGCTGCCGGCCCTGTTCAGGACGGGCAGTCTTCCTACTACCTCCGCGACATGGTTGCCAACGGTAACCCCGTGGCAATAGGACGCCTCTCGTGGTATCGCGAAAGTACGTATGCTATCGACCCGCAGTTCCAGATAGAGTACAAGCTTTTGGGCAAGGACGAGACTTCTACACAGTTGAACTACAACGGTGAGGTTTACATGTACGCTTTCACAAATACTCAAAAGGGTTATTATCCTGCTTCTTTGACCAGTAACAGCTGGGACGTTGACGGCGGTATAAACCTTACGAGCGACAGCGAGAGCAAGAACCTCAAGTTCAACACCAAGCACACCCTTATCTTTACTCCTAAGTTCAGCAATGAAGACCACTACTTCACAGGTCTTGCACGTTGGGAGATGGAAACGACCAATTCGAATTCGCAGTATTTGAAGTCGAGCGGTGTTGTTGGTGGTGTTACCGACCCGAGCGTGGAAGCTTACTTGCGTGACGCTAACACCAGTCTTGGTAAAGCACATCGTATGAGTGCACTCGGTAGTTTCCACTATTCTTACAAGGGTAAATATGTATTGGACTTCACGCTCCGTGCCGACGGTAGCACCAAGTTCGGTAAGAACAACCGTTGGGGTTTCTTCCCCGGCGTTTCCGGCCGTTGGAACATCAGCGACGAGCCTTTCATGAAGCCAATCAGCAAATATGTCAGCATGTTGGCATTCCGTCCCAGCTGGGGTATCGTAGGTGGTGAGCCTCGCGATGAAGGCCTTATTTACAACAAGTACGGCAATACCGGTAACTACGGCGGCGGTACGGCTATTGCGCCGAGTAACCTTCGTCTTACCGACCTGAAGTGGGAGCGCACCTCGTCGTGGAACTTAGGTTTCAACCTCGGTTTGTTCGAAGACTTGCTCTCGTTCGAGTTGAACGTTTACCACAAGTACACTAAAGACCTTTTGATGGAGAATGTAAGTATTCCTTCGTCTACCGGTTTCAGCTCGCTTGCATGGGGTAACGTAGGTAACATGGAGAACGAAGGTTGGGAATTGAACTTCACCACCAAGCGTATCAAGATTACCCCCGACCTCCAGGTTCTCGGTAAGTTCAACATCGCACAGAACATCAACCAGATTACCAAGATGGACGCCAGCGTGCTCTCGAGCCTTAACGGCGACTTCAACTACGATAATGAAAACTATATGAGCCGCGTTCAGATAGGCAACGCCCTCGGCGGTATCTACGGTTTCCGTTACAAAGGTGTTTACCGTTTCGACTACGACCATTGCGGTTACTTTGCCGACGCCAAGAAGAACGACATCTATGCCGGCAACACAGCAGCCTGGGCTGAAAAGTACGGAGTGAACGGCAGCTACAACGCTACCTGCCCCGTTGCCCGCGACGCTAACGGCAATATCATCTACGACGCTAAGGGTAACCCCCTCCAGATGTATTACAACTACGGCGGACGTAACTACAAGTTCGAAGGTGGTGACGTAATATACGAAGACATCAACCACGACGGTCAGATCAACGAGCTCGACATGGTGTATCTCGGCAGCTCCAATCCTAAGCTGAACGGTGGTTTCGGTTTCGATATCTACTACAAGCGCTGGTCGCTCAAAACCAGCTTCAACTTCCGTGTGGGCAACAAGATTGTCAACATGGCCCGCATGAAGGCAGAGGATATGCGCACCAACCGTAACCAGAGCACGGCTACCCGCTGGCGCTGGCGCAAGAACGGCGACATAACCACTATACCTCGTGCAATGAGCGCAGAAGTAGGTGCTTCCTACAACGCACTTTGCAGCGACCGCTACGTAGAACCGGGCGACTATGTACGCTTCCAGTATGTACAGCTTGCTTACGATTTTGCACCCGAGAAACTGAAGCGCCTCGGCCTTCGTTCGCTCCGTCTTGCATTGTCGGGTAACAACCTTATATTCTGGTCGAAGTATTCAGGCGTAGACCCCGAACACTCACAGTCCGGATGGTCACCGTGTATGGATAATTCGCAAACCCCGCGTTCACGTTCGTTTACGTTTAGTTTAAATATTGGATTCTAATACCGCAGCAATATGAAAAAAATAAGTATATATAAGACTTTGCTTGTATCGGCCTGCGCGTTCATTACTTTGGGTACCACGTCGTGCGATGACTTCCTCACGATATATCCTTCGAATGAAATTACCGAGGAGCAGTTCTGGGAGGACCGAACCGACTTGGAGAGCGGTATACGCGGCTGCTGGAAGCAGTTCATCAGCCAGGACATAATGGAGCGTATGGTTGTGTGGGGCGAATGCCGTTCCGACAACTTCGACCTTATGACGGAGAGCTGGGATGACATGAAAGACCTTATGAACGCCAACCTCCTCGAAACGAACAGCCTGTTTAACTGGAGTGCGTTCTACAAGACCATAAACTTCTGCAACAAAGTGCTTCAGTACGGTTCGTTGGTAGTAGAACGCGACAAGAGCTTCACTTCCGAGGACTGGAAACCCGTTGAGGCTGAAATGAAGGCACTGCGTGCGCTGAACTATTTTTACCTCGTGCGTACATTCCGTGAGATTCCGTTTGAATTCAAACCCATAGGTTCGGAGCACGATGTCAAGGAACATTCCGGACGCCAGTTTATGGCCGAGGTAGTGCTCGACTCAATAATCAATGATGTCGAAGCCGTTAAGGACAACGGTATGCGCCAGTACACCAACGAACTCGACAACAAGGGACGTTTCACGCGCGAGTCTATCTACACCCTTCTTGCCGACATGTACCTGTGGCGTGCAGCCAAGAACGCTTCGCCCGACTCTGTGGCCAAGTATGGCAGTAAATCGCAGGATGACTATCAGAAGGTAATAGAGTATTGCGATGCCGTGCTCGACATGTACATGGAGCGTTACGACCGCGATAACCCCATGGGTGGTGGTACAAGCTCCGAGAACAACGAGAATCCCTATCACCTCATCAGAATGAATGCCAATGGTGGTACACAGGACGTTGTAGACGATGTTTACGATGAAATATTCGTACAGAAGAACAGCCGCGAGAGTATTCTCGAACTTCAGTTCGATGGTTCTACGAATAGCAATACCTGCCTTTACAATTACAGGGGCTATAACGGATTATATCGTCATCGCGATAACAACACCGGTCTCCTGCAGGCTTCAGCACCTTGCCAGACCGTTACGAGGAACATCGACAACACAAGCGGCCTTTTCAGCCAGAGCGACATACGCCGCTGGCAGTCGCTGGTGTACACCGAGGCTGGGCAGCGTGTATATAGCATAGGCAAGTACACCTACCAGAGTATTACGCACGATAACCTCGAGGATAACAGCGAAGGAACGGAGAATACGTTCATATCGACCGGTTCATTCAATTCCAACTGGATTATCTATCGTCTAAGCGACGTGCTTTTGATGAAAGCCGAGGCCATCACACGCCTTGATGCTCCTACAACCGAGCAGCTCCAGGATGCTTTCAATTGCGTAACGATGATACTTTACCGCTCTAATCCTTCCGTAACAACCGACCGCGACAAGCTTTCGTTCACCGATTACCAGGAACCGTCGCAGTTGTTCGACCTCGTAATGCGCGAGCGTCGCAGGGAATTCTTCGGCGAGGGCAAACGTTGGTTCGACCTTGTACGCATGGCCGAGCACGACGGAACTACAACGAACATGCTGACGCTCCTGCTTACCAAGTATGCAACCAACACCAATGCGGTAAGGGCAAAACTGGCGTCGATGAATTCATTGTACAGCCCCGTATATGAAAACGAACTAAAAGTAAATCCGAATCTCCACCAGAATCCGGCTTGGGAGAAGGAAGAGACTATAGAGAGGAATTAAAAATGCGCGGCGAACCGTAAGTATGCTCCCGGCTCTTGAAAAATACAAGGCACGTGTTTTAAAATAGGTCAGACATATTTTAAAATAGGTCAGACATATTTCAAAATACCTCAGACATATTTCAGAATACATGGCTTGTATTTTTCAAGGCAAAGGATACCCGGAACGCAGAACGTATTTTCAATAAAAACGAAATAAAAAAACTAAGATATGAATAGCAGATATTTCAAATGGCTCAAATCCGGCCTGCTGGGCACTCTGGCGTTGCTTGGCTTAAATGCTTGTTCAGACGACCATTTTGATATTTCTCCCTCGACTGCCAAAGAGTCGTTGTGGACTCAAATAGCGTCGAATCCCGGGCTGGATTCCCTGAAGCAGATTCTTGAAAGGACCACGTTCACCCTCGACGAATACTCTCCGACCAGCGAGGTGCTGACGTATGACAAACTCCTGCAGAGCGCGCAGACCTTTACGGTGTGGGCTCCAAAGGACGGCACGTACAACGCACAATACTGGCTCGACATGTTGAACACCGAAGGTGGCAACCGTCAGGTGGAGAAACAGTTCGTGCGCAACCATATTGCACGTTATAACTTTTCGGGAGTTAACGGCGGCGACACTATACGTGTAACCATGCTTAACTCTAAGGTTAACGAATACAACCTTATAGATAATACATTCAAGGATGTGGCTATCGAAGGTGCAACTCAGCCGGCTTCGAACGGCTCGCTCCACGTGTTGAGCGGTGAGGCTGCTTTCGATCCCAACCTTTACGAGGTAATAGAAGTTACTGGAGGGCTTGACTCGCTCTACAATTTCCTGCATGAGGACGATACCCTTATGTTCAACCAGGGCGCGAGTACTCCGGGTGCAACCGTTGACGGCGAAGTGCAGTATGTTGACTCGGTATTCCACATCTCGAACACCATTATCGGCAGTTTGAACAGCTGGCAGAACGAAGACTCCATCATGCTCGGCGTATTGCCAAGCAACGAGGCGTGGGAAGAGGCTTTGGCCAAGGTAAGCAAGTACTTCAATTATAAGGAAAGTTATCCTTACCGTAACGACGGAAGCACACAGATACTCTACAACAGTTTCAATGTAGACTCCATGCGCGACGTGCGGATGAAGAATGTCATATTGTCGAACGTTATCACCAGTCTTGGACAGCAGCCCACGTATGACGAAACACAGTCGTCGCTCGAATACTTCAAGAACTGGATTTCCAGCACCGACTCTTTGGTACGCGGCGGTTATGCAAGCCTTGACAACCCCAACATCTACCAGCCTTATCTTTCGCAGATATTCGACGGCGGTGAACCCATGGAGGTGTCCAACGGTTTTGCTTACATCGTGAACAATTACAACTACCTGCCCAGCAAGTCATGGCATACCACGATACGTGTGGAAGCCGAGTCTACTTATTGGCAGAACGTGAACGGCTTTGCCAGCGCTGCAAAGGAAAACAGCGAGAGCCTGTATTACGGACAGTCGGTTTACCTTACCTCGCTCAACCGCAACGACTCGGTGAAAGGCTACGTAAGCAACAACAGCTTCCGCTACTTCCCCGGCTCGTCGTCGGCTTCGCAGCCTACGGTAAGCTTCAAGATACCCAATATCCAGTCGGGCAAATACGACATATACGTAGTAATGGTTCCGCTGAACATGAACCTTCCAAACCAGCCCGATTCGGTAACCAAGCGTAACCGTTTTGAAGCAACGCTTACATACGACTACAACGACCGCACGGGCCGCGACATCACCCAAGCCGCGGTTAATGAACTCGACGGTTCGGGTTACTTCGAGACACGCGCAGGCGTAGTCGATACGATCCTTCTGTTCAGAGACTTCGAGTTCCCGTATGCTTTTCAGGGCGCCGAGCCAAGCTACCCGATGATTGAGCTGAAGTCGGTAATCCGCACAGCACAACAGCGCGCAGACTTCGACCCCGCACTTTACATCGACTGTTTCTTGTTCGTAGGAAAAGATGATTAACCGAGTTCTTGTTAACTAAAACTAAAGACAAATGAAAGATAATAGAATAGAACAACTGATGCATTGGGCTTTGCGTGCCTCTTTATGTCTTTTCATGTTATCAGGAACTAATATCCTGTTAGCACAAGACGACATATCCGCAGAGGAGGAAATGCTCGAAGACACAGTTCAGAAAAAAGTAAAGAAGGTCGTTCTTCCGACCTATGAGATGAAAAGCGTCAGCGGTAAAATATACGATGCCGCAACAGGCGAAGCCATGGCCGGCGTGCGCGTGCAGGCTCTGAGCAACAGCTATTATACCGCCATGACCGACGAAAACGGTGCTTATACCATCTCCGTTCCCAAGTTCGTTACCGCATTATATATATCGGTATCGGGCTACAACGGAATGCAAATTCCCATAAAAGGCGAAACGGGACAGGATGCCAAACTGTATACCACCCACTTTAAGGAACTATACAAGGACGGCACAAGCATTTTCTCGGTAAGCGAAGCAAAAATCGACAACTCTTCCGCACTTACGGTAGAGGGTGATTTGGAAAACAAGCTGAACTCATCGGTACGCACCATTTCGCGCGGAGGTACTCCCGCTCAGGGCGTGGCCATGTTCATCAACGGTATAAACTCTCTTAACACGAACGCACAGCCGCTGGTTGTAGTGGACGGAGTAGAATGGGATATGCAGTACGACCGCGGTACAATTCACCAAGGCTTCGTAAACAATATCCTCAGCATGCTCGACGTTGACGACATTGCCGACGTGCAGGTGCTCAAAAACGGAACTGCGCTTTACGGCTCCAAAGGCTCAAACGGCGTAGTGATAATAACAACCCGCCGCGGAACCAGCATGGCAACACGAATCAACGCCCGCATTTACGGCGGATTCGAAACCACGCCTTCGTACACGAGCGTTATGAATGCCAACCAGTACCGCAGCTACCTCAGCGAACTCGTGGGAACTTACAAGGACTCCGAGGACCAGAGCGACAACTTCCATATCGGCTTCCTTAACGAAGACCCGAGCTACGTTTACTATCCGCTTTATCACAACAACACCGATTGGTCGGATAAACTGTACCGCACAGCTTACACGCAGAACTACAAGATAAACGTACAGGGTGGTGACGAAGTTGCAATGTACAACCTTTCGTTGGGCTATTCAGTGGCCGACGCTTCCGCAAGGATGAACAAGTTCGACCGCCTGAACCTGCGCTTCAACACCGACATCAAGTTGCTCGACAACCTGTACACCGCATTCGACCTTGCTTACGGCCGTGTGTCCTACAATCTCCGCGACAACGGATGGGCTGAAAACTACAACGCTGACAACATCGCGTCGCCCAACGTGCTCGGTTTGATACAGGCTCCTTTCCTCAGCCCGTACACATACGTGGTAACTTGGGACCCCGTTGCAAAGAAGAATGTTCTTACACAGGACCGCAACGTATATTCGGGAAAATACTTCAGCGATTCGCCCAACCCGTTTACCTTTGCGTCGAACTATGAGGACTATGCTTTGGCCAATCCTTATTGGATTCTCCGCAACGGTAAAGGAAACAACAAGAACTTCCAGGAGCAGACACAGTTCCTTCTCAACGTAGCACCAAGGTATGAGATAACGCCCGAACTTACCATTACGGATCGTTTCAGCTACATCCTCAACCGTACGAGCGAGAAGTACTACCTCCCGTACAACGGTACTCCCGAACGTTTCATCGAGGGATTAGGTACGGTGAGCAGCTCTATCAAGTCTATGTTCGGAAAAGAGACGACTATCTTCAACGACTTCCGCATTGACTGGAAGAAGCAGATGGCTGAACACTATCTTAATGTATTCGGCGGAATGCGTTTGTCGAACTACACTTACAGCAACAGCTACGCAAGCGGTTATAACAACTCTAACGATAAAATGCCTAACCTTTCCTACAACCTCAGCTACCTTTCTTACGGAGGTACGAACGACACGTGGATTAACATGGCATACTATCTTAACGCAAGCTATAACTACAAGAACCGTTATTTCCTGAACGGACTCGTTACGATGGAATCGTCTTCACGCTTCGGTGAAGAAGCCGACGGCGGTGTAAAACTGTTCGGTGTAAGCTGGGGTCTGTTCCCGTCAATCCAGGCAGGCTGGCTCATCTCTTCCGAAGACTGGTTCAAAGCCGATTGGGTGAACTACCTTAAACTCACCGCAGGATACGAAGAAAGCGGAAACGACAACATCGACTACTATGCAGCCCGCACATATTTTGAGAACATCAAGTTCCTTAATACGGCAACCGGACTTCAGCTCGCAAATATCGCGAACCCGAAGATTCGTTGGGAAACCAACCACCGCTTCAATATAGGCTTGCAGGCAAACCTCTTCAACAACCGCCTGTCAATCGGTGGAGAATTCTTCTACAACAAGGTAACAAACCTTTTGACTAAGAAAGAGGTCAGCTACATAACCGGTCTTGCAAACATGTGGACGAACGAAGGTGAGCTCAGCAACATCGGTGCTGAAGTTTCTCTCAACGCGGTTCTCCTGAATACAAAAGATTGGAAGTGGCAGGCAGGATTCTCCTTGGGCCACTACAAGAATGAAATCAAGGAACTTCCTTCTACCGACGTAATTCGCCTTTACAATCTCGACGAGAATGGCCAGAGGGCAGGAATCTATAAGACTATAAAAGGATACACCTCTTCTGTATACGGACAGGACAATGTTCTTACCGCAACAGGATACGCTGCCGGAGTATTCTACGGCTACAAGACCAAGGGTGTGTTCTCGAGCGACGCAGAGGCTTCAACGGCCGGCAAGTACGGCTACCTCAAATATCCTACCGGCGTTACAGGTAATCCTTCGCGCGACTTCAAAGCCGGCGATGTTCACTTCGTCGATGTAAACGGTGACGGTTGGATAAGCGAAGCCGATATGGTCAAGATAGGTGACCCCAATCCTGATATTTACGGTAACATATTCACATCGCTCAGTTGGAAACATTTCACCTTGGATGTAAACTTCAAGTACTCCTTGGGTAATGACATTTACAACTACCAGCGTGCACAACTCGAGCAGGGCAATACGGTTTGGAACCAGACAACGGCGTTGGTTAACCGTTGGACTTATGATGGCCAGAAAACCGATGTTCCACGCGTAATGAGCACAACAAGCGACGAGTGGGTTAACAACGAACGTTTCTCCGACCGTTGGATTGAAGACGGTTCATACCTCAAGCTCAAGAAAGTTCGTCTTACCTACAAACTGCCTTTGTCATTAAGCTGGTTGCAAGGTATCACGGTATTCGGTGAAGTAAACAATGTATTTACCATAAGCAAATACTTGGGCGAAGATCCTGAAGTTTCCGTAGGCAACAGTGTTCTCTATCAAGGAATCGACGCAGGTTATCTGCCTCAGAGCTTCAATTGCAACTTCGGTGTAACGCTTAACTTGTAAAATTTGAATAAGATGAAAAATAAATTTATATTACCAGTATTGTTGTTCGCCGGCGTACTTTTCGGAGCTTCCTCATGTTCCGATATGCTAACGCCTGACTTGGAACGCTACGCTGAGAAAAACGGTACCGATACTATCTATTCATACCTCGGCATTCTCAAAAGTGTTCAGAACATAGCAGAGCGTAATGTCATTCTCGGCGAGACCCGCGGCGATTTGGTTGCTACAACCGAGTACACCAGCGACTCCATAAGCCACCTGTTCAATTTTGAAGATCAGCTTGACGGCGATTATGCGATTTTGCGGGCAGCAGATTATTACAATGTGATAAACCAGTGCAACTTCTACCTGCATAACTGCGACTCGGGCGCTGTAAAAGACCAGTACAAATATATGCAGAAGGAATGGGCACAAGTTCAGGCTATCAGAGCTTGGACGTACATGCAGCTCGTAAACAACTACGGCAGCGTGCCTTTCGTTACCGAACCGGTAGAAAGCAGTACCGAAGGTATCGAGCTCGACAAGAACGCTCCCCGAATTTCGAAGGACAACATAGCAACCCTCCTTTCCGAGGCCGGACTGTATCGCGCTTATGAGATACAGTATCTCACCAGCGGCACGCAGGGCTATCCTTCTTACGGTTCATTTGGCAACGGTAGCGTGTCTATCCCCGCACGTTCGTGTTTCCTTCCGGTGCCGCTCGTAATGGCAGACCTCTACCTCATGCAGAACGAGTATAAGAAAGCTGCTGCGATGTACTACACCTTCTTGAGGGAAGAAGCGTCGTCAATGCCGTCAAACAACATGTTCTTCAGTGAGATGATAGGCGAATCCAACACTTCATACATGCCGGGTGGTACATGGATAAACCTCTTTTCGAGCTATTCGGTCGGCTCTACCGGCGATGAAGTCATCGCTTTGGTGCCCGGTGCGGCAAGTACGGCAAACGGTACTATCTTCACCCAGATTGCTAACATCTACGGCTTCAGAACTTCTACAACTTCCGGTACAGTAGGTAGTGGTTCTACATCCGTAACACCCGATGAGACCTACCGCCAGTTAGGACCGTCGAAAAACTATCTCGACCTCAATGCTGAACAGTTGTATTGCAGCTACCTGCAAGACGGTGGCGTTGAAGTGCAGGAGTATTACGAAGGAGTTGGTGACGCACGCCTTCACGGCTCTGCTCCGCTCAACCGTATCGAGGGCTTGGACTACAATTTCATAACCAAGTACACGCCGGTTAGGGGCCTGAACTTCAATTTTGCAAGCCGCAAGGCTTATGCAACCGGTTTCTCGACATATTACGCAGTGCGTACATACCGCAAGGCACTTGTCCAGTTGCGTTTTGCCGAGGCTATCAACCGTGCAGGCTTCCCCGAGCATGCGTTCTCGATACTTAAGGACGGTATCGCTACCGACAACTATCCTACGTTGGCATACCACGATATAGTAAAAATAGATACCTTGTACGATGGTGAAACAGGCGAAGCATTGCTCGACTCGCTCGGCAATGTCATGACCGAAACCGACACGGTAGCAAAAGATGTTCCGTATCTTATAAAGCCGGAAGCTGAGGCCGGTGGTGCTTACTACATCAGCGTAGACGAGATGGTACGCGCTTCAACGCAGGCAAACGAACTTAACGTCAACAATTTCCTCGACTTCAGCCAGTCTGAGTTCCGCACCGACGTTAACAATGTAATAGGTATCCACGGACGCGGTTGCGGCGAGACGCGCGGCTATCGCGACACCCTCTACACTTACGACCGTTGCGTGGCACAGAAAATCGCTGCCAAACGCGCTGCTGCCGAGAGCCAGACCGAGGAATGGCAGGAAGAACTTGCCGACAGTTTGAACCGCGTTACTATCGTGCAGGCTGTGGCCGACGGAACTATCACGCAGGAAGAGGTTATCGACGCAGTTGAAGATATTATTATCGACGAGTGCGCACTCGAGACAGCTTTCGAGGGTAACCGTTACTACGATCTTCTCCGCTTTGCCAACCACAAGGGTAACGGCATGATAGACAACGAATGGCTTGCACGCAAGATAGCTTCGCGCGGATATGCGCCCAACACCGGCTATGACGCAGCCCTATACGGCAGGCTCGTAGGAGGCGAACTGTGGTATCTGTCGCTGCCTAAAGACTGACAAGCAGTCCGCTCATCATAATAAAGTAGCAATGCGCTTAAAGCGTGTTGCTACTTTTTTATTTCCCTATTCAAATCCCAGTAGGCGATGTCAACGGTATAGATAACAGCAGAGGCGCAACGTAATCATCCATTGCGTAACGTCAAACAGAAAACAGTGTAGATTTATCTCATCTCCATAGCGGCGAGGTGGTGGCAGCGGAATTTTCAATGTCTGCGGTACACGGCAACGGTTTTTTCCGCCGCTTCAAGTATCATTTCCTGCAAGGCCGCCGGTTGGGCAATTCGTATCTCGTTGCCGTAATACAGCAGTTCGCGCACGAAGTCGGCCGATATGGCCACGTCCATTTCAAAGCGATACGGATATTCTTCTTCTTTTGTGTTGTTGTCACGATAAGTATTCTTCAGTGGCGTTTCCTGCGAATGCTGCCGGCGTTTTTCTCCGGCAGGTTTGTTCCTGTGCGTGCTGTCGGCTCTGCATACCTCGCGTTGCGAGTCGTGCAGGGGACGGGTGCGCAGGTAAGCCGCTGCACGTGTGTCGGCGTCTATTACTATGTGTTCCGCTTTCAGGTCCATTCCGCCGTAAGCCCCGAAACTGTTTGCAAAATACCGTGCCGCACTGAAATGGCTGTCCGTCCTGAACGAGTGTTCCGTAATGCGTGCCCGCGCAATGCGGTCGAGTGCGAAAGTGCGTATTCCGTTGTGCCGCTCCGATAGTCCTACCACGTAACACCGTCCCCTGAACGTCCGCAGGCAGTAGGGTGCAAGCGCAGTGGTATATCCCGGTTTGTCGAACGGTTCGTATTCCGTTTCGAGCCACAGGCGCCTTTCCATTGCTTCGGTTATGGCGGCCACGTGTCTGTAGCCGGCCGGCAGTTGCTCGTCTATGTATATCGCCGGTGCGCTGTCGTGCGCCGTATCGTCGTACCTGAACAGCTGTTTCATGAAATCTCTTTCCTTTCCGTCGCGCAGGTCGAGGCTGTAATATCCGCTCTCGCATTTCAGTTTTATTCCGAAACGCTCTTCGAGCAGGTGTCGGTTGTCATAAAACGTGCTTGGGGCCATACGCCGGGCGTTTTCGTCGCAGCGTCCCCAGGCCTCGAGTATTTCGTCTTTGGTCAGCTGTCCGCGCCTGAACAACAGTCGCGCCAGCCAAATGGCTTTGTTCCGGCTCATTGTGGGTGGTGTTTCGTTTTGCGGGTAAAGTTATGTTTTTGTATTCCGAAAATCCCGTAGTGCGCAAAAATTTTGCCGCCGTCCAGCGTTGCGTTCCGGTTGCCGTTCGGGGTGTGTATGTATTTTCTCCGCCTTTGTCTGTTGTGCGGAAGCCCGGTTTTCAAGGGCCGAAAAATATGTCTGAGATAATTTAAAATATGTCCGACATATTTTGAAATATGTCGGACATATTTTTTCTTGCGTCCCATGTGTTTTAACCCCAAACGATACCAGTCCCGGATTTCTCCGAACGGGTATCGTTTTATGTTTCGGTTTGGTGTTGGACAGTGCGTTGCGCCGCGGCTTCCCGCCGTGTCGTTATGCAAATTTGTAGAGCAGGTAACCGCCGGGCGCGAGGGGCAAGGTGCGTCTGCCGCTCTTTTCCCGTTTTTGCGAGCCGTCGGGCATTATGCGTTTCACTGCCTTGCTGTTTTCTATCGTCACGTTCTGCGCGCGGTTTATGTCGCGGTTCACTATCATGAGGTAATGGCTGCCGCTGTTCACCAGGTGCGACACCACAATCCCTTCGCCGTCCACTTTGATGTCCGTAAACGGCGCGGGCGGTGTTTGCAGCGGCGTCGTGCCTTTGGGAATGTAGCTTCCCGTGTGCCATACGTCCACGGCCTCAGCCCCGAGGAACACGAAGGCAAGGTTCTGAATCTCGCGGTTCAACTCTTTGGCCAGGTAATACACGTGCGTGCGCCGCCCGTCTTTCGATATTGGGGCGTTACGGTAGTTGAAGTGCGGGTCGATGGGCGTCCAGTATGTGAAATACTGTATGCACTGTGCGCCGTAGGCCAGCGCGCTGAACGCCTCGTATCGCAGGTGTGCACCCGAGGGCAGCGGATAAGGCCCGTGCTCCGTGCTCATCACGAAAGCCCAGAACGGCATGCCGTGCCTGCGTGCCACGCGGCGTATCACTTCGAGGTTTTCGTAGAAGTACGGGCGCACGTAGTTTTCCTTCACGTCTTCGATTACGGGGTAGAAGTCGTATGAAATCTGCGGCAGTCCCACTTCCTTTACAAACTTGTCGGCATAGTCCTCGTAGCTTTCTGCCCCGAGGAAGTCGTTGCGCACAGCCGGGTCGCCGTAGCTCGGGAACAGGTTCAGGTAAACGGTGTGCGTGGTGTCGGCGCTGTACACGCGGTCGCGGAACTCGCGCAGCCGCCCGAACTCGTGCGACGTCGGTTCGTCGCGCAGGAACCATCCCGCCACCATGGGGTCGTTCTTGAAACGGTTTACCGTCTTGGCCGTGTTCTTTTCGAGTTCGTCGCACATCACCATTAGCTTTACGCCTGTGCCTTGTGCGGCTTCGAGTCCTTTGGCCATGTCTTCGATGTCGTAAAAGTGCGAGAACGATATGTTGAATCCCGCGTTGCGCAGTTCTTTGTAACGTTCGGGCGTGATGTTGCCGTCGCCCAATACGGAGTACCATGCCAGTATCGGGAACTCCTTGCCCGTGGGGTTCCTGTAGGCGTGCCTGTTAACCTGCGCGTTTGCCATGATGCATGCCGACAGGAATAGTGCGGCTAAGATGTTTCGTGTCATGCTTCTTGCTTGTGTAGGGAATAGCAGGGAATGCGTTTTTGTTTTCATGTATTTGGCGTAGCGTTACTCGAACCTGTAAAGCAGGTAGTCGCCCGGGGCGAGCGGCATGGTGCGTGCGCCGTTTGCCTTCTCCTTGCGCTCCGTGCCGTCGGGCATTATGCGCTTCACTGTGCGGGAGTGTTCTATCGTAACGTTCTGTGCGTTGTCGATGTCGCGGTTCACAATCATGAGATATTGCCTTCCGCCGTTCACGAGGTGCGACACTAATACGCCCTGCCCGTCGGCTTCCACGCGCGTGAACGGTGCTGGCAGCGTTTGCAGCTGTATAGTGCCCTGCGGTATGCTTCCGGTGTGCCACACGCCTGCGGCTTCCGCCCCGAGGAATACGGGTGCGAGGTTCTGAATCTCGCGGTTCAGGTCTTTTATAAGATAATATATGTGTGTGCGTCGCCCGTCTTTGGCGATAGGTGCGTTGTGGAAGTTCCATACCGTTCCAATCGGCGTCCAGTAAGTGAAGTATTGTATGCACTGTGCGCCGTAGGCCAGCGCGCTGAACGCTTCAAGGCGCATGTGCGTGGCTGTTGGCAGCGGATAAGGGTCGTGTGCGGTGCTTAGCACGAATGCCCAGAACGGCATTCCGTTCCTTTGCGCCACCTTGCGCACCACTTCGAGGTTTTCATAGAACTGCGGGCGCACGTGTATCTTTCCGCCTTCGTCCACTATGGGGTAGAAGTCGTAGGAAATCTGCGGCAGCGCCACTTCGTCTACGAACCGTTGCGCGTATTCCTCGTAATCCTTCGTGCCAAGGTCTTTGGGATTCACAATGCTCGGCAGCAGGTTAAGGTAAACGGTGTGCGTGGTGTCGGCCGCGTACACGCGGTCGCGAAACTCCTTCAGTTCGGCAAAGCCGTGCACCGTAGGCTCGTCGCGCAGGAACCAACCGGCCAGCATGGGGTCGTTCTTGAAGCGGTTCACCGTTGCGGCGGTTTCTTTTTCCAGCTCCTTGCATGTGGCCATTATCTTCACGCCTGTGCCCCGGCATGCCTGCAAGCCTTTTTCCAGTTGTTCGGCGGTGCTGAAGTGCGAGAACGAGATGTTGAACCCGGCGTTGCGCATTTCTTCGTAACGTTCGGGTGTGAGGTTGCTTTCGGGCAGTATGGAAAACCATGCCAGTATGGGAAACTCTCCCTCCGTGGGGTTCTTGTAGGCATAGCGGTGCACCTGTGCCTGCATTGACAGGCCGGCCACCAGCAGCAGCGATGTGAGCAGTCTTTTTATCATGTCGTTGAATTTAAGTTGTTTCATGGCATTGCCTTTACTCCGCCGTATATGGTTTGAGTGCTGGGCGCGTTCCGTTGCGCGGCGGGACGTAGGCGGATTAAAGTTAGCAATAAAAAGTGAAAACAAAACGCCCCGCAAAGCCTTATTTTACGTGCCCCGAATTTTACACGTTTTTTACCGTGCGCAAAAACCCTGCCGGGAGAAAGAAAAAAATACAAGGCACATAATTCAAAATTAGTCCGACCTTTTTTAAAATTTCTCGGACCTTTTTTTGCCCACCCCTAAAGCGGTGTTTTTCCGGGGCTTTGCGCAACCCCCGCAAACGTGTCTTATTTGTCTTTTTCGGGTGCTCCGGTTTTTTCGGACAATGGCAGACTACCTTTGCATTGTCGGACGCGGGGCAGGCCGGCACCGGCGGCACAAGCCCGGGCATACACAGGCCTGCATAGAGTAAAAACCTTAAAAACAAAACCTTACCATGAAACTAAAAAACATCTTCAAGCTCTACAAGAGTTATTACCCTTCGGCAGAACCTTACAGGGTTACCATTGCCGGCTGCGGGGCGGTGCAGGTGAGCGACAGCCGCTGCGCGTCGCGCCTGTGCGTCGGCGCCGCGCCGGGAGTGCACCGTTTCCTCTCCGACCGCGACGAGGTGGTGCGCACGGGCGACAACGTTTCGGCCGCACTGCTCGGCTCGTACTTTTACGACAACCGCCGCGAGTTCTTCATGATGGGCGAAACGCGCAGCCTTTACGGCATTGTGTATGCCGAAAACCTGACAACCGACCTGCAGTTCATGGCCATGATGCGGCCGGCCTCATTTTCGGCAGGACCTACGGGCGGCATAAGGCTTACGTGGCTCTTTGCCCTGGCCGACTGTGTGTCGCAGAGCCGCTATTCGCTTTCGTCGCTCACGGTGGAGCGCACTGGCAGCGTGCTCGTGGTTACAACCACGGCCGGCGGCTCTTCGTGCCTGCGCCTTACACCCGGCGGAAACCTGCTTACGCCCGACGGCAACGCGCTCCTGCCCACAGGGCGCAAAGGCGACGACGTCGCACGCTACACCCGTCTGTTCCACCGCGACAACGCCAAGTGGCTTGCCGACTTTGCCGACGGAAAGGAGGACTCGCTATGAAACTGTCGCGCAAAGTGTGTGATGTGGCCTCGGCCTATTTCCCGGCTCCACAGAAAGCCTCGTCCACGCGCCGCCTGCGGCGGTGGATTGACAGCGACCCTACGCTGGCCAGGGCACTTGTGCGCGCCGGCTACCGCAAAGGGCAGCATGCCTTTACGCCAAGGCAGTTCAAAGTGTTGCGCCGCATTCTCGGCGCGCCGTAACAGCGGAGGGGCACATCCGGCCCCGCTGCCGTTTTTGCTGAATAATAGGCCTTTTATTGCGCGAGGCCCGTAAATTAAACGCATTTTATTTTTGCCTTTCGATTGCCTTGCACTAAATTTGCAACAACAAAAACCGATGTTACCTAAAAATCGATGAATTCCAGCGAAATAACGCGGCTCCTTAACGACACGGTGGATTTGCTTTCACAAACTTCTACCATGAAAGGATTGTGCCGCCGCCACCGCCATGGCGACCCCTTGCCTTCGGGGCAGGTGCTGGCCGAAGTAATCGACCTTTGCCGCGCGGTGCTTTTCCCGGGATATTACGGCAAGTCGGTTGTGAATGCCGACACGGTGCTTTATACCATAGGCGTAAGCGTGGAACGCCTTTTCTTTTTGCTACGCCACCAGATAGAAGCCGGACTGTGCTTTGAAAACGACGACGACAGCGACCAGGCGCATGCCGACATGCACCTGCGCGCACGCAGCATGGCCGCCGAACTGATACGCCGCCTGCCGGGCATACGCGCCGTGCTGTCGACCGACGTGGAAGCCGCATACCTGGGCGACCCCGCCGCCGGGAGCTTTGGCGAAGTGATAAGCTGCTATCCGGTGATAAAAGCGCTGACCAACTACCGCGTGGCGCACGAGCTTTACCTCATAGGCGTGCCGCTGCTGCCGCGCATTCTAACCGAAATGGCACACAGCGAGACGGGTATCGACATACATCCCGCCGCACAGATAGGAAAACACTTTACAATCGACCACGGCACGGGCGTGGTGATAGGAGCTACCAGCATAATAGGCGACAACGTGAAGCTGTACCAGGGCGTTACGCTCGGAGCACGCAGCTTCCCGCTCGACGAGAACGGCAACCCTATCAAAAACATACCGCGACACCCTATACTCGAGGACGACGTGATAGTCTATTCGAACGCCTCCATACTGGGACGCATAAGGATAGGCAAAGGTGCCGTAATAGGCGGTAACATATGGGTTACCGAAGACGTGCCGCCCGGAGCACGTATCCAACAACACAGAAACTCTCCCAAACAAAATTAATGGAACAAGAATTCGAACTCATTGCCAAAACCTTCCAAGGTCTTGAAGAGGTTCTGGCAGGCGAGCTAACTGAAATAGGCGCGAACAATATTCAGATAGGACGCAGAATGGTGTCGTTTACCGGCACACGTGAAACAATGTATCGCGCCAACTATGCCTTGCGCACCGCAATACGCATACTCAAACCACTGAAGCATTTTAAGGCAACCACGGCCGACGAGGTGTACGACGCAGTTAAGAATTACGACTGGGCTTCAATGCTCGACCTTAAAACCACGTTTGCCGTCGATTCGGTGGTGTACTCCGAAAATTTCCGATACTCCAAGTTCGTGGCCTACAAGGTGAAGGACGCCATTGTCGACTACTTTCGCGAAAAGGCAGGCCAACGCCCTAATATCAGCGTAACAAATCCCGGAATACGATTCCACATACATATCTCCGACGATGACTGTACCCTTTCGCTCGACTCCTCGGGCGAGAGCCTGCACAAGCGTGGCTGGCGCACGGCTACCGTGGACGCACCGATGAACGAGATACTCGCCGCCGGGCTGGTAATGCTTACCGGTTGGAAAGGCGATTGCGACTTTATCGACCCCATGTGCGGCTCGGGAACCATAGCAATAGAAGCCTGCATGCTGGCACGCAACATTGCGCCCGGGCGCTTCCGCAGCGAATTTGCCTTTGAGAAATGGCCCGACTTCAACGCAGACATGTTCGACGCAGTTAAAAAAGACTGCGACAAGGAACGCCCCTTCGAACACATGGTATATGCCTATGATGTAGACCCTAAAGCCGTTGCCGCAACCAAAGCAAACGTCGAAGCCGCAGGGCTGGACAAGGATTTCGCTATAGCGTGCGCCGATTTTCGCAACTTCACACAGCCCGCCGAAAAGGCACTAATGGTGATAAATCCGCCATACGGAGTAAGAATTTCACCGGCAAACCTGCTTGGTTTGTACAGGATGATTGGCGAACGCCTGAAGCACCAGTTTACAGGCAACGAGGCATGGATTATATCAAACCACGAGGAATGCTTCGACAGCATAGGATTGAAACCAAGCATTAAAATCCCTCTTTACAACGGTTCGCTCGACTGCCAGTTCCAGAAATACCAGATATTCGACGGAAAACTGAACGACTTCCGCCGAAGCGGAAAAGAACTCAAGAGCGAAGAGGAGCGCAGAACCATGGCCGAGAAACATCGTTTCAAGGAGAACCGCGAGTTCAAAAAGAAAATCGACGCGGCTTCCGAAGAAGATTACGGGGATATACCCGACTATGTAGTGCGCAAGCACCTGGAGTTCGAAGCACGCAGAAATGAACGCGATTCACGCGACAGGCGTAATAAATATAATGTGCGTGACGCCGAAAGCCGAGGCGGCGACTTTAAAAGGAAGGGAGACCGCTTTGAAAGGAAAGCAGGATATTCCGAACGCAACGGAGATTACTCCGGCAGGAACTTTGCCGAGGGGAAAAAGGACTTCTCGCGTGGTGGACGCCCCGACCGAAAGAACCGCGACGGGCGGGGGCGGTCGGACAATGATTCGAAAGGAAAACGTTATGGCAGATAAGAAATTTTTAATCCCGGTAATAGTTTGCATGTTACTGACAACGGCGGTTTCAGCACAGAAAAAATCATTCACGCTCGACGACCTTTTGTCGGGCGGCGAGACATTCTGGAACCTGCAGCCCAAAAACATTTACACAGCCTGGTGGGGAGACTGCCTTGTAAGGCTCGACGCTTCGCAGTGTACGGCAATCAGCAACGCAAAAGGCAAGAAGAACAAAAAGGAAGAGATACTTTTTACGCTCGAGCAGATAAACGCCAGTGCCGGAATGGAAGGCGAAAAAGTAAGAAGCTTGTATTACGCTTCGTTTGACTCGCCGGGAAAAACAGAAGTGACGCTCAAAACCTCAAAGCACCGTGTAATCATCGACTGGAAGGAAGGGCGCGTAATCCGCAGGCAGCCGCTCGTGCCGCAGTCTGTTGCAAACGACTACAACCCTGCTTCGGGCAATGAAGCATACGTACTTAAAAACAATTTGTACGTTATTACCGCCGCGGGGAAGGTACACCAGCTTTCGCACGACGGTTCTTCCGACCTCGTATATGGCCAGTCGGTGCACCGAGATGAGTTCGGCATACGCAAAGGTACGTTCTGGAGCCCGCAGGGAAACCGTCTTGCGTTCTACAAAATGGACCAAAGCATGGTTACAGACTATCCGCTGGTGGATGTAACGCCTCTGTGCGCCGACAATTGCAAGGACTCGGCCGGCGTGTCGCGCATAGCAAAACTCACACCTATCAAATACCCGATGGCCGGCGAGACGAGCCACAAGGTGTACGTAGGTGTGTTCGACGTGCTTTCGGGAAAGACGGTTTACCTGAAGACCGCCGACCCTACAGACCGTTATTTCACCAACATAAGCTGGTCGCCCGACGAGGAAACCGTTTATGTTTTCGAGCTTAACCGCGACCAGAACCGCATGGAACTCATGGCTTACGACGCTGTTTCGGGCGAATGCCTCGGCAAGCTGTTCGAGGAGAAGCACCCCAAGTACGTGGAGCCGCAGAACCCGCTCGTTTTCCTGCCTTGGGACGACAGGAAGTTCGTGTTCCAGAGCCAGCGCGACGGTTTCAATCACCTTTACCTTTACGACCTCGACAGCAAGGAAACATCGCAACTCACGAAGGGCAACTTCGTTGTTACGGAATTCGTAGGGTTCGACAGCGCTTCGAAGAACATTATTTTTATTTCCAACGAGTGCTCGCCTATACAGTACAACACTTACTCGCTAAACCTCAAGACGCTTCGTCGCACGCTTCTCGACGACGGCACCGGTGTTCACTCCGCCGGGCTTTCGGCGTCGGGACGTTATGTGCTCGACCGCTATTCTTCGCCTTCCGTTCCGCGGAGCATTAATATCATAGATACGCGCAGCGGCAAGAGGGAGAACATACTTACGGCCGAAGACCAGTGGAAGGAATACAACGTGCCCGAGATAACATGCGGCACCATTAAAGCCGCCGACGGCACAACCGACCTGTACTACCGCATGGTCAAGCCCGTGGACTTTGACGCAAATAAAAAATATCCTGCCGTTGTGTATGTTTATGGCGGGCCGCACGCGCGGAACGTCACGGCTGCGCGCAATTACCTTACGCGCGGCTGGGAGATTTATATGGCACAGAAAGGATACCTCGTGTTTATCCTCGACAATCGCGGAAGCGAGCACCGCGGCCTCGAGTTTGAGAACGTCACGTTCCGCCACCTCGGAGTGGAGGAAATGAAAGACCAGATAAAAGGCGTGGAGTTCCTCAAGTCGCTGCCCTATGTGGACGGCTCTAAGCTCGGTGTGCACGGCTGGAGCTATGGCGGCTTCATGACCATAAACCTAATGCTCACTTATCCCGACGTGTTCAAGGTAGGAGTGGCCGGCGGGCCGGTAATCGACTGGAAGTATTACGAGGTGATGTACGGCGAGCGGTATATGGATACGCCGCAGCAGAATCCCGACGGTTACCGCGAATGCAGCTTGCTCAACAAGGCCGGAAACCTCAAGGGGCGCTTGCAGATTATTAACGGCCTTAACGACCCGACGTGCGTTCCGCAGCATACGTTTTCGTTCCTCAGGGCTTGCGAGGACGCGGGCACACAGCCCGATTACTTCACCTATCCCGGCGACGGGCACAATATGATGGGCAAGGATATGGTGCACCTTCACGAGCGTATTACGCGCTATTTTACCGATTACCTGAAATAAAATTCCCGAGCATGCCGCGCGGCTGCGCGGGATAAGAATTAAACATTTTGATGTCACGGCTTGCTTTCACAAAACGGTTTGAGTTTTTTGCCGAAGCAAGCCGTGCTTTTTTGTCCTGTCGGGCGGCAGGCCTGTTAACGTGATTATGGATACCGCCCGCATACACTTCTCTAATCGCGACATACTGCTGCTGTTCCTGCCGATAGCGGGCGAACTGCTGCTGCATTACACCGTGGGCATTGTCGACTCCATTATGGTGGCCAGCGTTGGCGAGGCTGCCGTTTCGGGCGTGTCGCTGATGGACTTCGTTATTTCCTTTTTTAACAGTCTGCTTACGGCCCTTGCTGTGGGCGGAACGGTGGTGATAGGGCAGTATCTCGGCAATGCCGACCGCCCGCGTGCGGCCGACGCGGCGGTTCAGATGGTGCTGCTCATGGCTTTGGCGGGCACGCTGCTGACTTTGGCGGCCTATGCCTTGCAGCCGTTCATCACCGGACGGCTTTTCGGCGACCTTGCGCCCGACGTGCGCCGCCATGCCGACGTGTATTTCGGAATCCTCGCGGCTTCGCTGCCTTTTATGGGCGTTTACAGCGCAGGAGCGGCGGTTTTCCGCTCGATAGGCAACACCGTTTTGCCGCTCAGGATAATGATATTGGCCAATGTGTTGAACGTAGCGGGCAACGCCGTGCTTATATATGGCTTCGATATGGAGACCGAAGGCATTGCCTTGCCCACCCTTGCCGTCCGCGTGCTCTCGGCCGCGGCCATATTGTTGCTGCTTGCCGTTTATGCGCGCAGGCGCGGTATCGTTCCGCGCTTCAGGGTAAGCATGGGCATTGCGCGCAGCTTTTTCGTCGTTGGAGTGCCTTATAGTTTCGAAAACGGCATGTTCTATCTCGGCCGCGTGCTCGTGCTCATCATGGTGGCGTCGTTCGGTACGGCTTCGATAGCCGCCAATGCCGTTGCCCAGGCTGTAACATTGTTCCAGGTGTTGCCCGGCATGGCCGCCGCGGCAGGCATACCGCTCGTGGTGTCGCGCTGTGTGGGCGCGGGCGACTTCAGGCTCGCGCGGCTCTACAACCGCCGCATTGTCACGGGCATTTATGCGGCCCATCTGGCAAGCTGTGCGCTGGTTACAGCGTTGCTTCCCATTGTGCTCGACGTTTACGGCCTGTCGCCCGAAGCCACGTCAATGGCGCGCGACATAATACTCGTCCATGCCCTGTTCGTTGTGCTGGTATGGCCTATGAGCTACGCCCTTCCGGCCACGTTCCGCGCCGCCGGCGACACGCGCTTCCCCATGGTGGTGAGCGTAACGTGCATGTTGCTGTGCCGCGTGGTTTTTTCGTACATTCTCGGCATATCGTTCGGTCTCGGCGTGCTCGGCGTGTGGCTCGGGTTGTTTGTCGACTGGATGGTCAAGGGACTTGTGTTCCTGCTGCGCTATCTTAGCGGCAAGTGGCAGAACTACCGCCTTGTGGATTGAACCGCGTCATGCCCGGCTTGTCTTTTTCTGCTGCCGATTACCTCTGCACAGGTATCTACACGACAACGGCACGAATCCGGCCGATTCGCATGTTTGTTTGACGAGTGTACCGGTTGTCCCGGTGCGTGTCTGCGTTTTGTCCGCATTTTTAGGGCATGTTTCAATGCAGTTTTCAGGGGGCAAAAAATATGTCTGAGATATTTTAAAATAGGTCAGACATAT
>ERZ826146.201-NODE-201-length-72924-cov-12.655272_pt1 | contig 72924 bp, 71 predicted proteins | sample MGYA00519857_ERZ826146 | MGnify/ENA primary metagenome ERZ826146 (study PRJEB31778, sample SAMEA3449222) | human gut metagenome | biome: human gut; feature: human-associated habitat; material: faeces | place: United Kingdom | collected 2010/2012 ...
CCCGCAGCGATGCGTTCTGGTCGCTATCCGCAGAATTCTGGAATAAGATAGGCTCCGTAACGCTCGGTTTTCTGGTTCTGCTCGTTCTGATCCGTCTGTTTTCCGCGGATCGTGAAACAGGAGTCTTTCCCGTCATCAACAGCACCGCCTATGGTCGAATCACGCTGTTCCGGAACCGGTTGATTGCCGGGAGCATTGCCGCTTCGGCTGGTGCTGTGCTGTTAGCAGCCGGAAATCATGCGCTGTCAATTCTCATTTCCGGCAGGCTTCCCCAACCGGATGGTTGGAATCACGCATGGTTCCGCAGCACGGCGATCGTTCTCATCGGAACCATTGGATTTTTCCTCTTTGCAGCATTTGTATGTGACAGTCTGAAGAATCAGCCGGCAGCCATGTGCATCTGCGGAGTTCCGTTTGCGTTCAGCTATTTTATCAATGTCGCTGTGCTGAAAAAGTTTGAATTCTTCTGGTTTGTTCGGTATGGATTTTTTGCAGAATGGATGCGCGGACGGAGAATCGGTGTGACCCCCGGAGTCTGGGGTGTCTGGTACGCGCTGTTATTGGGTGGGTTACTATTGGTCGCCATCCATCAAAGAAAGGAGCGCAAGGAATTATGAAGCTTTCCTTCGAACATATCAGCAAGCTCTACGGCGATACAGCCGCGCTGCAGCAGATCGACCTGACCCTCGGGTCAGGCGTCTATGGCTTGCTCGGTCCAAACGGAGCCGGGAAAATGACGCTGATGCGGATCATGACGGATCTGCTCGCCCCATCGACCGGACGTGTCTTGCTGGATGGGCAGGACATTGCGGTCATGGGCGCCGCATTCCGGAAAAAGCTCGGCTATCTGCCGCAGGACTTCGGCTATTATCCGAACTTCACCGGCCGGGATTTTCTGATGTATTTCGCCGCGCTCAAGGGACTTACCAAATATCAGGCGGAGGAAAAGTGCGGCGAGCTTCTTGAGCTGACCGGCCTTTCCGAGGTCGCCGGCAAAAAGCTCAAGACCTATTCCGGCGGCATGCGTCAGCGCATCGGCATTGCGCAGGCACTCATAAACGACCCGAAAATCCTCGTTCTTGACGAGCCGACAAGCGGACTTGACCCAGCAGAGCGCGCAAAATTCCGCAACATAATCGGCGGCCTGTCGAAAAACCGAATCATTCTGCTGTCCACCCATATAGTGTCCGATATTGAGTACATCGCCGACCGCATCGTTCTTATGAAAAACGGCGAGGTGTCGCTTGAGGGCGCGGCCGAGAGCATATGCGGCAGCATATCCGGCATGGTGTGGGAGTGCGCGGTCGCGCAGGCCGAGGCAGACGAGCTTATCGCAGAGCACGTCGTAACGAATCTGCATAACACGCACGGAGGCGTTGCGCTGCGTATCGTATCCGAGGCTCGCCCGACGGCCGACGCCGTCTGCGCCGAGCCGAAGCTTGAGGATCTGTACCTCTATCATTTCAGACGGGAGCTTGGAAATGAACCTTACAAAGCTTGAATTTAAAAAGATATTCACGCCGCTGACGGTGATCGCCGTCGTTGTCATGCTGCTTTTGAATCTGTACATGACGTTTGATTATCGCGCCTACTATTTGCTCGAAGCGCTTGATCCGGACAGCAAATCTAAGCCGATAGAAACGCTCAAGAGCGAATACGCCGAAAAGCGCGGCGAGATAACCGACGAATGGATAGCCGCGCGCAGGAGCGACGTTGAAAACATATTAAACGACCCGAAATATCTCAAAACCGAGGACGAGCTAAAGCAATATCTGAGCGATCTTGCCGTGCAGGGATATCCTGCCGAGGAGATCGAGCGGCTAAAAAGTCAACCATACACGATACTGAACAACAACGGAATAACGGCCTATGAACACACCGAAAAGTTCACACATGCAGCGAGCTTTTACGATAACGCCGAGGAGGAAAAGCAGTATCTTCTCGACGAATACTCATCCGATGCCGACATCTGCGCGGATATAAGCGCGCGCTATGACGCGCTTATAAACGACTATCGCGCGTTCTGCGACTATGACCTTGCCTACACGTCGATACAATATGTCATAGCCAATGCGTTTCCGTTCACGGTCGGCGTTCCTGTGCTCATCGGCCTTGCTCCGCTGTTCGCTCGCGAACGCGCGCGCAAAACCGACGCGCTTATCCTATCGTCAAAGCGCGGCCGGCGCGATACGGCTCGGGCAAAAATATGTGCCGGAACGCTCTACACTCTGCTTGTTTGGAGCGTCATGGCGATAAGCGCGGCGGCATATTGCTTCATCCTCTACGGCGCGGAGGGCTTCGGCGCATTCTGGCAGTCGTTTACCGGCATCTCCTCTCCGTTTCGGTGGACGATCGGGCAGGCGATCATAGTTGAACTTGCAACAAGCCTTATCGGCACGCTGTTTTTTGCCTGTATCGTGATGCTGCTCTCCGAGCTTACCGAAAGCATGTTCGTATCGGTCATTTTGGGCGCTGCGCTGCTGCTTACGCCTATGTTGGTATCCGTCGGCGCCGGAGCCGCAATACTTCTGCCGACCTGCCTCATCCGCGGCGTGATGATCTGGAGCGTCTATATTCCGGCAAAGCTCTTCGGCTCGGTAATGCCGGCGCAGTACCTCGCAGTCGCTGCCGCAGCGGTTCTAAGCATCGCATGCTGCACAGCCGCCGCAAACGTGTTCTGCCGCCGCCAGGCCGCTTAGAGCGGCCCTTCACAAAATATTAAACGCCCGGCGAAAGAATTTTCTTGACAATGAAGGCCGGTAATGCTATTATTATCAGGCACTTAAATGCGCGAGTGGTGGAATTGGCAGACTCGCTAGATTCAGGTTCTAGTGCTCACTCCGGGCGTGCGGGTTCAAGTCCCGCCTCGCGCACCAAGCAAAAGGCTCGAAAACATCGGTTTTCGAGCCTTTTTATTATGCTTTTGGCTTTTTGCCGCAGCGCGTCAAACCGGCTTGAAATACTTCGTTTTGAGCAGCGCTGCGTAAAGAGCCGCACCGGCGACGACGCCGAAGGCGCCCTGGATGCAATTCATGGGAACTCCGCCGACTGCGGCCGCACCGTAGCCGAGGATAAGCGCCTCGTACGCAAGGTAGCCGAGCACCATGAACACCTCACCCACAACACCGGCGACGATCGCGCGCACGGGCACGGATTTTATGAACTTGCAGTTGAGCAGAAGTCCTGCCAGCAGCGCCACGATGAACTTGATCGCGGCCGTGCCGGGAACGTACAGGCCGTAGCCTGCTATGAGGTCGGCAAGGCCCGAGCCGAGTCCGGCCGCCGCCGCGCCCCACCACGGGCCGAGCAGGAACGCCGAAAGCAGCACGACCGCGTCGCCTGCGTGGATGTAGCCGCCGATCGGCGTCGGGATGCGGATGACCATTGTCGCCGCGCAGCTGAGCGCAGCAAACAGAGCCGCGAACACTAATTTCTTGATCGTATTGTCTTTCATTGTCCTTCTCCTTTTTTTAGAGGCGCATTGACGCACCTACGAATACATTTTTTGCGGTAGCCCGGTATCGAAACTGCCAAGAAATCCGGGGCTGCTTTCCTTTTTGGAGGCGCATTGACGCACCTGCGAATACATTTTTTGCGGTAGCCCGGTATCGATTCTGCCGAGAAATCTGGAGCTGCATTCCTTTTTAGAGGCAATTTTGCTCACCATTGAACACATTTGACACAGCCGATTTTTTGTGCTGATTTCGCACAATTTTGCGTTGCGCATGCAACTGCGGTTTAGTCGGCAGGCTCGAACCGGGTCTCAAAATTCTTTGCCGCATTTAAGTTACGCAAAGCGATGCGGTCTATGCCGTTGTTTCCGGTCGGGCAACCGCAATATGCGTATCGGCAGCAGCGTAAAAACGCATCTAAAATCCCACCAATTTCGTCGGTTGTACGCGATAATCGCACTATAATACAGAATGTGCCTCTTGTCAAGACCTAATATCGAATATTAGATAATCTTGTACCGATTTTTTAGAGGCGAATTGCTGCAGTGCGGTACAGACCAAACCGCAGCATTCGGAACGGATAGCAATTCGGCTCTCTTAAGCAAAACGCTACGGTTTCTTCCATTGTCTCCGGTCGGGCCACCGCAATAAGCGTATCCGTAGGTGTGTCAAAGCGCCGCCAAATGTCAATACTAAAACCCGAATTTCTTTGAAAAATTTTTTATAGGCTTTATAGGCTTGCAAGAAACACGTTGAAAAGTTCCGCAGAGGTGTGCCAGTCCAGGATTAACCGTGGGTAATTATTTATCCAGTCCTGGACCCGGCGCACCTCTTTTTGTGTTACCTTGCGAAAGTCCGTGCCCTTGGGGAAAAACCACCGGATAAGCTGGTTCTGCTTCTCGTTGCTGCCGCGCTCTCCGGGGGACCTGGGGTGGCAGTAGTAGACGTGGGTGCGCTTCTCTCCGGGCAGCAGACAGGAGCGCTCCATGCCCTTGCAATCGGCAAATTCGCTCCCGTTGTCCACGGTGATGCTCTTGAACACCTGGCGGAACATAGCGGTCCCCATGCGCCGCTCCAGCCGGTCCAGAACGCCCACGACGCTGGCGGCGGTGTCGTCGTGCATCTTGCGGATGATCTCGTCCCGCGTCACGCGTCCGGTGAGGACGCACAGGGCGGCCTTGGTGCCCTTCTTGCCCACCACGCTGTCCATCTCCCAATGGCCCGGCTCCTCCCGGTTATTGATGTGCTCCGGGCGATGCTCGATGCTGTCCCCTCTGGGGGCTTTCGCCGCTTTCACGCGGTTGTAGGTCCGCTTCTGGCCACTCTTGTAGCGCAGCTCCTTGTTGGTCAGGGGCCACAAGTCCCCGTTCTCGATGTACTTATACACAGTCTGACGGCATAATGTGCAGGAGAAGGTGGTCTCCGGCGTTTTGCCCAGCATGGAGCAGGCAGCAGACGGGGAATACCCCTCGGAGATGGTTTTGACCAGCCACCGGGCCAGCCGGTGGTCTTTGCCTATTTTCAGAGGCTTTTCCATGTTCTTCTTGCGGTCCAGGTGGTAGTCCTTGGCGACATCGGCGGAGTAGGAGATATAGGTGGTCAGGTCGCTGCGTTTCAGCTCCACCGCGCCCCTCCGGCACTCGTCGTAGACCGTGCTGTGATGCACGCCCAGATAGCGGGCGATCTGCGGCTTGCTGTACCCCTCGCGGAGCATTTTTTCAATGGTCAATCTGTCGTTCCAGGTCAAGTGTGCGCCCTTATATCTCGGCATAGGAAAACCTCCATTTGCAATACTTTTGCATAGCATTTGTATATCTTTAGCACACTTTTTTCGGCCATGTCAATAGCCCCGGAAGATGCAAAAATCCCCCTACTATCCGTAGGGGGATTTCAAAATTTTTTATTCTTTTCCGGTCAGCCAGTCCATCGTCACGCCCAGGACCTCGGCAAAGATCATCAGCTCGTAGTCCGTCACGAAGCGGTCCCCGGTCTCAATCTTGCTGATGGCCTCCCGCTCAATGAACACACCTTTGACCTGCATCCTTGCAGCGAGGTCCGCCTGGGAGATGCGTTTGGTCGCCCGCACCTGGTGGATGCGGTCCCCGGAGATATTCTTCTGTCCCTCAAAATCGTAAATCTTCACACGCAGCCCCTCCTTGGCACCTTGACAGTACCACGGAAAAGGACTATCTTTGTAATAAAGATTTACAACCTTTATCGTTTTGGTACAAAAAGTGGGAATATCTCACTTCACGTCCGGCAGCTTCTCCAGCATACCGGCGGCCTCCAGCAGATTGTAGATGATCTGGGCCGTGGCCTCGCGGGTGATGGGCTTCTGCCATCCGTAGTTGCCAGCACCGTCTCCGGCGAAGATACCCTTGCGCTTGCAGTAGTCGGTGGCCTCCTTGGCCCAGGCGGAGGGGTTGTCCCCGGTGTCGGCACAGCTCGTGAGCTGTTTGGTGTCCATAGCTTCTTCATCCTTTCCGGCCTTTGCGGCCTCCAGTCTTTTGTTGACTTCTGCGGCGATCTGGCCGTGGCGGCTGTAAAGCCAGTCACCAGGGCAGGCTTTCGCCGCAAACCAGCGATGGACGGTCATGTTCTGCTGGTCTACTTTTCCGATAAGGGACTTGTCGCCCTTCCAAAGCAGCCTGGGGATGCCGTTGCGCTGGCAGACGTCCACCAGCAGATCAATGAGGGACTTGTAGGCCGCGTCGGAGACCGGCCACGGGTCCTTGGCAACGGTGTTCGCCACCTCGATGGTGACGGCCCGGTTGTCGTTGCTGGCGGAGGAGGTACACCACGAACGGTTGGCCTCGTCCACATACAGGCCGATGCGCCCGTCGCTGCCGATGCCGTAGTTGCTGCTGGCCTGGCGTTCCTTGTTCTGGAACAGTTCGCCGCAGCGCTCCACGGACAGGTTCCCGGCCATACAGTGGATGGAGATGGTGTCGATGGTGTGCTTGCGCTTGCCGGAATGGTTGGGGGACAGCTTGGTGTAGCTGACCAGCGGGCTGTTACTCATTGCCCGCACCTTCTTTCAGAACGCCGTGGTTGAGTTCGTAGACGGCGGCCTCAATGAGCGCGTCGATGCGGTCCTCGTCCAGGGTGATGCCGTGCTCCGCCAGCCAGTTGAGGACGTAGGCTTTCTTCTCCTCGCCGCGCCCGCTGCCACGGTAGATTTGCTCCGCAGCCGTCACGGCGATTTTCACCCAGGCATTGATCTCCGCCTGCTGCTGGGCCGTGGTCCGGCTCTTGATGTAAGGGATGACCACGGCGGTGATGACGGCAGCCACAAGGGCAGCCGCCGCTTCAATAATAGTCGTAATGTCCATGATGTGCTCCTTCCTTTACTCCACGATTTCCCAGTCGTCGGCCAGCATATCCGCCTGGCTTGCAAGCCATCCGATTTGCACGCCGGAAGTGCCGCAGAATGCGATAGCCTTGTTCCCAATGGCCGCGTGCTCGGCATTGACGATTGTGCCAGCCGGGGACGTGTAACTAATGGCAGAGGCCAGCTCAATGTGCTGGTTCTTTCCGTTCCAGCCCGCCCGTCTGCACTTCTTCCCCTTCTTCATGGCCTCGATAGCCAGACCGAAGCTCATACTGTCGATGGGGCGGTACGCTTCCTCAAACACGGCCTTGGGGCTAAAGCTCTCGTAGCCGTCCGGGTAGCAGACCTTATAGCCCTCCTCATCGGGGACCATGCCCATGGCGATGGGCTGGTCCTTCTCATAGACTTTGCAGCCCTTGCGAATAGCGGGGACCGCCTCAATGATTTTCGTGCCGATATAGGTTTTCATTTCGATTTCCTCCTTTAGCAATCTCGTTTGATTTTCTTCTCCGGTGCGTTGCTCTTGCCGAACACCACCCCGTCGTTGTGCTCGAAGATGTTCTCCACCACCTTGAGGACATTCACGCCCAGGATGGTCTCGATGGCCTGCTCGGACAGGTCCACCACCGGGAACACTTGGCCCAGGCGCACCGTGGCGTACAGGGCGATGAGGTAGGACATCGTGACCCACCCCAGCGCGGCGATCTGCGTTGTCACGAACAGTCGCCGCGTGGTTGTCTTAATGTTCTTCATCTCGTACCGCCTCCAGATGGTCAATGCGGTGGTGTGCGGACTTGGCGCTGGCCTCCACGGCAGCCAGACGGCCCTCCACCGCTGTGTTGGTCTTGCGCTGCTCTCGCTGTTCCGTCTTGATCTCGTCCGTGTTGGACTTGATGTACCCCAGCTCTGTCAAAACGGTGCCGAGCTGTTGGCCGTTGCTCCTGTCGTCTTTTCCCTTGTTGCGGGAGAAGGTGGCATAACTGATGACAGCACCCAGCACCGTGCATACCAGTCCCACGATGATGTTCCACTCCATTGGTATCACCTGCCTTTCCCATTGAGCATATCAAAGCCCCGCGTCCTTTTCGCCCCGAAGCGGATAAAAATTTGAAAGAGAGGAAAACTGAATGAGCTTGAAAATGGGACCCATGTTGCTCCCCAGTTATAAGCAGGAATGGGAGAAAACAATGGCGCAGCGGTATAAAGACGGGAACTTCCCTTCATCTGGCCCGGATTGTTTCGAGGCTTGGTTGAGCGAGCGGGCCTACTCCCTGCGGGATAGCCTGAACTATGCAAATGCAAAGGCCGGAAAGGCAGAACAGGAAGCCCGTGCATATAAAAAGCAGCGCAATATCGCCCTGGTTCTCTGCGCTGTTTTCTTTGCCATAGCGCTGCTCTTTGCGACGCGGCCCGCCTCGGCAGCTCCGGCGGCAAAGGCGGCGGTGGCGAGCGCCCAGCGGGTGGAGGAAGTGGTGGCAAGCGCCAACAGCGATAAGTACCACCGGCTCACCTGCGATTATGTGGACAACATCCTGGAGGAAAACCGGGTCTATTATAAATCGCCCGCAGATGCGGAGCGGGACGGCAAATACGCCTGCTTCGTATGCAGACCGTGAGGAGGGGAGAGCATGGGCAAAGTAATATTTCTTGCATTGATTGTCTATTTCGTTCTCCGTTCGTTCTGGGACTTGCGCGAGAGCGGAGAGCGAAAGCGGCACCCGTCCTTGGAAATTCCACTCAAAAGAGACGGGGAACTGGACAAATATTTCCGCTCGCACGGGATAGACACGGATGCAGACAAGGCCGATTTTGTAGAGCGTGCAGCTACGGCGGCAGCGTTTGAAGAAAATAAGAAGGGCTGGGAGTTAATCCCAGCCCTTCTTTCTTTACCATTCGCTGGTGTAGACGGTCCCCCAGAGGAAAGCCCGCTGCTCGTCGGTCAGACCGGAGAAGTCCTCCAGCCATTCCCGCACATGGTCGCTCTTGGCCTCGCCCTTCACGGTCTTACCGTCTGCGTCCTTGGTCCCTTCCATCTCGTTGTAGGCGGTGTGGAACAGAACGTACTCCCAGGGTTCGATGCCCTGGGCCTCTGCGTCGTCGGCCTGGGCCATCCACTTGGTGCTGACCTCGTACTGTCCGTCGGAATGGTCCGCCAGGGCGCTCTTGTCGGCCAGATCATAGGCCGCCTTGAGCACCTTGTCGCGGGTCTCGTCGTCCATTCCCAGGAAAATAGGGCTGCTCGTCAGGTCGTTTGCCATGCTGCGGTAGTCGTTGGCCCGCTGGTCGGAGTATGCCCGGTAGGCGCTGCTGCCCAGGTCGTCCGCACCGAAGGTTTCCTCCTTCTCCTTGGCCGGGGCGTATTTGTCCCTGCTGCCGATAAGGTCCCGTGCCCTCTGGGGCAGGGTGTAGTCCGGGTCCTTCTCAACAGCCTTGTTGTAGCGGCTCCGCATGGCGCTGTCGATGCTTGCGCCGTCCACGCCCATGCTGTTCATCAGGTCGTCCCTGATGTGCTGGTAGGTGTCCATGTCGCCCTGCTCCAGTGCCCGGTACAGAATGGCGTAATAGCGGCTCTTGTTGCCGGTGTTGGAGATGTTGTAGATAGCCTTTTCCATCTCATACTGGAGCGGGATGTTGCCGGTCTCCACCGCTGCGCTCCGGGCCAGGCCCCACATATCCCGCGTCAGGTTGTAGGCCGGGATGCCGAACATCTTTGCACCGGCGGCCAGCAGTCCCTTGAGGGCGTAGGCCCTGGTCCGCTTGCCCTGGCCGTCGGCGCTCTGGATGGCCGTCTGTCCGGCCTGGATAAGGTCGGACACGATCTCCATTTCCGTGCGGGACACGTCGTAGCCCTGCATGATGGACAGCGCGTCCTTCACAAAGGGGATTTGCCCCAGGGGGTTCATGTTGCTGCCGACGTTGCCCTCCATGATGGCGTTCCAGGCTTTCTCCCAGGGGGTCTCCTCGTCACCGGAGATGCCGGTGAACGCAGCCCGGAAGCGCTCCCAGTATTTTTTATCTTCGTCATCGTCGCGCATGGCGTCGATAAGGCTCTGGGCCAGAGCGTTGACCACGTTTGTCACCACCAGGGCCGTGGCCGCCCGGCCCATCGTCTTGATGGCCTTGCCGCGCTTCTGGCTGTTCTGTTCGTAGCGCACCTGGTCATAGGCCCGCATCAGCAGGTTGAGGCTCATAATCGGCTCGCCCATGAAGCTGGTCGCCTGCTTCACCACCGCGTTGCTGGAGCGCATGATGTTGGACCGCTGGAGCACGCCGTCTACCACCTGGGTCTGGTCGATGACCTCCGCGAACAGCTTTGCCGTCTGCCGGTAGAACGCCTCGCTGCCCTTGGTGAGGCCCTGGTGTTCCCGCGCCGTGGCCCACTCGCAGGCGTTCCACAGCTTACCCCAGGTCACGGCGTCCGCCGCGCCCGCAGGGGCGAAAAGGGCGTCGTTCAGCTTCCGCACGTTCGTCCGGTTGTCGAACAGCGTCTCGGTCATCTGGTAGGGGCTGGAGATGTCGAAGCCGCCCGCATCCTTCCGCATGGCGATGGGGGAGTATTGCAGGGCTTTCTTCCATCCGCTGCCCCGCGTAACGCCTCTTGCAAGGCCCCGCGCCATGTCCTGGGGGTCCAGTACCGCCGCCGCCCGGAAGAACGCCGTGGGCTGCTGGATGACCACGCGGATGTTCGCGCCCACGGCTGCGCCCTTGAAGCCGCCGATGGTCTTTCCGGCGATGTCCCACATGGGGCTGTCGCCGGGAGCGTTGATGCCGTTCTGGATGTCCTCCATCAGGTTGTGCCAGTATTTTTGACTGCCGGGGCCGCCCACGCGGTCCAGCAGGCCCTTGATGGTCTTGCCGGTTGGGTTGCCCTCCTCGTCCCGGAACTGGTAGTTGAACAGGCGGTTGATGTCCTCCATCGTGCAGAGCCAGGAGGCATAGTCCGTCATGTCGGAGGCGTGGTTGGCAAAGGTGGTGAAGATACCCGCCAGGTCCAGGGCGTTGCTCGCGTGGGGCATCGTGGTCTTTGCCATGCCGATGTTCTTAATGGAGCGGGTGTTGTTTCCGCCCTTTTCGATGTTGCTGTGCAGGCCCTCCTTGGCCGATTTGATGGGCCAGTAGTCGCTCTCGGTGAACTTCTTGTAACCATAGGCTTCCATGCTGGCCTTGTTGCCGTAGTCGGCCAGCACGCCACGGGTCAGTCCTTGCAGGCCGTCCGCGATCTTCACCTGCTCCGGTGTCAGCGTCCCGGTGATGTTCACCAGGTCGCCCTCCGTCAGGCGAATGCTGTCCGTGCCGCGCCGGATTTGCGAGGTTTTGATCTCTGGCTGGACCACGCCGCCCTTGAGCAGGTGGTCGTGGGCCTGTTTGCGCTTCACCAGCTCGTACAGCTCCATCACCTGGGCCGTGGAAAGGGTCAGTTTCTCACCTCGCTCCGTGGTGAAGGTATGCGTGGTCGCCTCCAGCTTCTTCACTGTCTTGGGGTCCACGATCTTGCGGACCTCCTCGGCCACATGGTCCACCATGAGCTGCTGCTGGTCCTGCGCGTCCCGCAGCATCCGGTAGACCGCCTTGCCCGCCTCTCCGTAATGGGAGAAGAAGGTGTACGGGGTCTCCAGGTCAATGAGGGCGTGGTTGCGGGTCAGGCTGTTCTTGGCCCGGCGGCTGCTGGTCCCGATGGAGATAGCCTGCGCCCAGTCCGCCGTCTTGGCGTACTTGGCCTTGGACAGGACTTTCCCCGCCGTGTTCACGCTGTGCTCCACGGCCTTGACCACCTGCCACACGGTTTGAAGCTGCGCCACGCTCATGTCGGCCAGCTTGGTGTCCTTCATGGCGATGACCGCATCGAAGCCGCCCTTGATGCCGTCGGCGTCGCTGCCCAGCAGGGAGGGGTCAATGACCATATCCCCGCCCTCGGCCACGATTTTGGCGTACTGCTCCTTGAGGGCGCGGAACGCCTCGGTTCGCTTGGTGGGGGTGCCGCTGCCATCCTTCACCCGCTTGCCGTTCTCGTCGAGGGTGTACTGGCTCTCCTGGTTGATGCTCTCCAGCATAGCGGCCACGCTTCCGCGCATGGCCTCCGGGATGTGGTGCTGGTCGCTGGGGCGGAGGAGCTTCTGGGACAGAGCGCTGGCGTGGCGGGTGATTTTGGCCCGCAGCTCACGGGCCGCCCGGCGTTCCCGGCCCGCTGCGTCCTTGGCCGCATAGCGGTCTTTTAGAGCACCCATCTGCCGCTCGCGGGCCTCCCGCTCCTTGGCGATGGCGTTCTGTACCCGCTGCCGGTTTTGCTCCCGCAGTTCCGCCAGGCGGGTGGTGTACTGCTCCCGCACCTTCTGGACCTGCTCCCGGCCCTTGACCTTGGCGTTCTCCAGCTTCAATGCCTGCCGGTCCGCAAAGGTCTTTCGCGCCTGGGGCAGGTCGAAGAAGGTCTCCATGATCTCGTTCGCCGCGCCGGTCACGGCCTGGTCCATGTAGCGGGAGAAGGGGTTGTACTCGTTGATCTCGCTGATGCCGTCCAGCACTTCCACGATATGGAGGAGCTGGTCCGTCGGATGGGTCTGCTCCTGCTCGCTGAAAAACTCCGGCCAGCGGGATGAAAGCTCCTGGTACACCTGGTCGATGTTGGTGTGGCCCTCGCTGCCCAGGTTCAGCCGTCCGAACTGCCGCTTGCGGAAATCGCCATAGTCCGCGATGTCCCCGTGGTATTCCTTGCCGTAGATGATCTTGGTCGTCCGCAGGTAGTCCCGCAGGTCGCTGTACGCATCGTACATATCGCTGTCCACGGCCACCGCGTTGCTCACCAGGGTTTGCGCGATGTCCTCCGCCCGGCGGCGGGCCTCGGTGTAGGTCAGCTCGTCCTTGCCGTCGTAGCCGCTGGCGATGTAGTCATAGAGGCTCTGGAGGTCTCCCTGGATGTCCTTCACCGCGATGTCGGCCCCGTAGTTCTGGATAAGCTGTTTCGCGGCGGCGGTCACGGCCTTTTTGTCCGTGGTCACGCGCCGGGTACGCCGGGTCTGGCCCTGCCAGTAGTCCCGGCTCTCCTGGAGCTTCCCGTTTCGGCGCTGGATGGCGATGTAGTCCTTCATCTGCTCCCGCAGCAGCCGGTTCTCCTCTTGCAAGGCGGCGTTCTCCTGGAGAATGTCCCTTCCCTTGAGGGACAGCCTGTCTCCGTCGCGGGTCACGATGGCGCTGACAGCGCCGAATTTCCGGGTCGGTTCCACGGTAAAGCCGTCGCCCAGGGCGTCCTTGAGGTAGGAGACCAGTTCCTTGGACGTGAAGCCCTTTTGATAGCTGCCGGTGTTGGAGATGAAATACTCCATCAGATCGTCGTTGATGGCAACCTTGCTCCCGGCGTTCTTCACATCCGTGCCGCGCACGTTGATAAACGCCCGCCCGCCGGGGTTCAGCATTTCACCGATTTTCACCACCATAGCGTCGCGGAGGTCCTGGGGCATGACGTTAAGGACCGCGTTGCTGATGATGACATCGTAGGTCTTGTCCAGGGCGGAGTAATCGGTGTAGTTCGGCTGGTACTTGGCATCCGGGAACGGCTCAATGTCGTCCACGTCAAAGCCGTACTCCTCGCGCCCGGCTCTGGTCCCGTAGCCCAGGCCGGAGCTTGCATCCAGGATGGTCCCGTCGAAATTCTCTGCCTGGAGGGCATCGTAAATTTTGCGGTAGCTCTTGACCGTGCCGGAAATCTGTGTCGGGTTGCGGGTGTCCGCCTCGTCGGCGTCCAGGGCAAACAGGGTCGGATGGGCGGCCTTAACCTCGTCGAAGGTTGCCCCCGGCTTCCAGTCGTCGCTTGTCGGCTTCACAGGGGGAACGGTCTTGAGGGAGAAGCGTGCGCCCTCCACGCTGTTGATCTTGGCAAGGCGGTCCGCGTCGTCTCCGGTCTTGTATTCCAGCATCCGCACACCGGCCTGCTCCAGACCGTCCCGCAGCTTTTTGCTGCTGTCATCGGGGATGACGGCGGCCAGCACTTCGTCGAAGCCGACGGCCCGCTGGGGCTTGGCCTCAAAGTAGCCGGTGGGCATTTCCGCCGCCTCCTGGTAGACAGCCTGGATGTCCTGGGCCGTCTGGCTGCTGATTTTGTACCCCTCCTTGGAGAAGGCCCGCATGATAGCGTCCACCGTCCTCTTGCCCTTGGACGTTTCCATCAGGATGCTGCCGATGATGTCGCTCTCGACGAAGGAATTGTCGGAATGAGCCTTGTTTCCCTGCTTGATCTTCGTGATGATGCTGCCGATCTGGTCATCAATGGCCTGGAGCTTTGCTTCATACTCGGCCCCCTCGTCCATGCCCAGCCGCCCACTGTCCGCCTTGATCTCCTGGATGCTGCGGTATTCCGGCGTCGCCACGGATTGCAGGGTCTTGGCGCTTGCGCCCCAGGTGTTGCCGCCGCGCTCCTCCTGGCCCTCCTTCATCGCCTTGACGATGTTCTCCAGGGTGTAGGCATAGTGGAGCTGCGAGAAGCTGCGGAGATTGCCGGAGGGGGTGTAGGGGTCCTTGCCATTGTAGATGCCCGCCTCGCCCAGCAGGCCGTCCAGCTTCCCGGCAATCCACTCCTCAACGGCGTGGTCATCCACGGCGCTGCGCAGCGCGTCAGAGGTAGCCATCCGGTCAATTTCGCCCTTGGTCGCGCCGCCGTCCTGGTACATATCCCATGCGTGGTGAACGATGTCCTCCAGGGTGAAGATGGAAACGCCGTCCATGGAATTGTCGATGCGGGTCTGCCGTCTTTCGTTGATCTCCGCGTCGGTCCAATGCCTCTTGACGGCCATTCTGCGGAGCATGGGTTCGCCCTGTTCCCGGTAGTAGTCCCGGAGAATGTCGCGGATGACCTCGGCATTCTCGCCCAGGGCGTCCTTCACGCTCTCGCCGGTCTCCAGGTTGGCCTCGATTTCAGCCAGCGTGTTCACGCCCAGGCGGTCAACCACCTTTTGCAGGGTGTCGTTACCGAACTTGTCCCACACCTTGTCCATCTTCACCGGCTCCAGGCTCTTGCCCTGGTCTGCCAGATAGGCCGCCCGCACCGTGTCCGTGGAGGCCAGCTTCTCCGCCAGCTCTGCCGTGCTCCTGGTGCTGGTGTCGTCGATGCCCATAGAGCGCAGGGCGGCGCTGTTCCAGAAGATGCCCCCGGCCACGGAGACATCCCCGGCCAGCCGGTGCAGCTCGTGCTCCACCTGGGATGCCTTTTTGCTGTTCACGGGGTAATCTACTCGCGGAGCTGTCGGCGTCCAGGCATCGCCACCGTACACCTTGTTGGCGCGGAATAGCTGCGGGTCGATGGTGTCCTTGCTGAACACAAGGGAGATGGGGCCGTACTTGGTGTGCCCGTCCCTGGCTTTTACAATGGCGATGGAGGGCATGGGCAGGCCGCCCAGCTTGATGGCAGCCAGGATGCTGTTCTCGTCCTTGTTATGCAGGGCCAGCAGCTTGTCCGTCTCCTCCACCGGGGTCTTGAGAGAAAATTTGGTCTTGACTTCCGCCCCGTTCTGGGTTACACTCTCACCCGTAGAGCGAATGCCATCTCCCACCGAGGCCATGTAGCCGTAGGTCTGGAGAAACGCATTTGCTCTTTTTTCGTCGTACAGGACAAACTCGTTCCCGCTGTCGATCTGGTTCTTAATCCATTCCGCCGGGTGCTCCAGGCCGTACAGGCTGTTGATGACATTGACAGGCTTGCGGTCCATATCGGTCCCGCGCTCCAGCGCTGCCAGCAGCGTGTAGCCGTCGCCGTCGATGTCGTTCAGAACGATACCGGCCCGGTCTCCGCTCCCAAAGGAGAACAGAGGGGAAGCCAGGTTGCCCATAAGGTTTTTCAGAACGCGGCGGGGGATGTTGTGCTTCTTCTGGGTGGATTTGCGGAAGTCTCCGATGGTCATAGCCAGGGGCAGCGCATCAAAGCCGGACTTCTCCAGCACCGCAGGGGTCACTCCAAAGTAGAACGCATCGCTGGAGGCCATCTTCCCGTCGTAAAACATCTTGAGCTGCTGGGCCAGCGTCATTTGAGAGGTCCGTTTGATAGAGAATTTTGTGCCGCCGTCCGTCTGGGCGGCGTTTTTGTTTGCCGTCTGCTCGCTGGTCGCTTTCAGTGCCTCCTCCCAGAGGCGTGCCGCTTCCTCCAGGGTGTCGATGCTCACGCCGCAGGCGTTGGCGGCGGCCTGGTTCTGCGCGGTCTTGTTGCCCTTGAACAGAGACTTGACCTTGCGGATGAAGTCCCGCACGGCGTCCAGCAGCTTCCGGGCCACGCTGCGGTTTTCCTTTGCCAGGGTCTCAAACCTGGCCGGGTCAACCGTCAGCGCCTCGGTGAAGTCGGCGGCGATCTCGTCCATGGCCTGCTCCGTGGAGAGGTTCACGCCTGCCTCGGCGTAGCGGCTCTTGTACTGCTCCACGATGGAGGCGGTAGAGCCGTCCCGCTCGGTCAGCGCGGACATGGCATAGTCGCGGTACTTCCGGTATGCCTCCGGGGCCATCTCCTGCATCCGGTGGGTGATCTCGTGCTTTGCCACCACCGTGCCGGGGTTCTCTGCGTCGTTGGCAATGTGGATGATGCCGTTGCTGTACCATCCGTTTGCGCCGCCCTTGCCGGTGGCCTCTGCCATCTGGATTTTCACCCCGGCGGCACGGGCCAGGCTGTCGTAGAAGCGCACGGTCTCCTTGGGCAGGCTGGCGGAATGTTCGGACTGCACGAAGCCCGCCTCGTCGCCGTATACCGTGGCGCTCTTGACGCCCTCCCGCTCCAGGGCCAGGGAGGCCGCCGCGTCGTTCTGACCGGCGGAGTAGGCCGCGAAGCGCTGCGCCTGGTTGAGCTGCGCGGCATAGCGGCTCTGCACCTTGCCCATGTCGATGCCGGAGATGCCCGCCTCGTAGTAGGAAGCGAAGCCTGCGTAGTAGTCATCGGCCCGCACGTTGCCGTCGTAGCTGGCGGAGAGGGCCTTGGCCCCGTTCTCGCCCAGGCTGGCCGCAGCGTCCCGCACGCGGCGGATGTCATACGCCTGCTGCGCCGCAGGGCGCTGCTGCTCCACCTGTATGGCGGGGCGCACGGTCTCCTGCGTGGCCGCCTGCCGGGCTTCCGTTGCGGCGGGGGCAGTTTCCCTCGTGTTCGCGGAAACGTCGCTCTGCGTCCTTGCAAGGGCCTCCACGGCGCTCTTGACGGCCTTGCGCTGCTGGGACTTGCTCATGTCCTCGCTGATGTTCAGCCCAGCCTCCTGTGTCAGCGTGTTGATGGCGGTGGGGTTGCTCAAAATGTCGATGGCGGTGTTGTTGGTCACGCGGCCCTTCTGGGTCACTTCCTCGGCGGCCCGCAGCAGCAGGTCGCCGCTGCCGTCCTCCGCGTCGATGGCCTGCACGTTGGCCTGGTACAGCCGCCCGATTTCTGCGTTGGTGAGGGTCTGCCCGGCGTCGAGCTTCTGCTGGAGCTGCACGGCCAGCTTGTAGCTCTGGGTGCTGGGGTCGCTTGCAAGCCCTTCCTGGATGGTGGCCTGCACCACGTCGTCGCCCATCGCCTGGAACTCCGCGCCGGTGCGCCGTGCGCCGTATTCATTCAGCCCTGCGTTGATGGCGATGCCCGCGCCGGACATCACGCCGCCGGAGACAGCGCCGCCCAGGAAGTCCAGGCCCATGTTCTCCGCCTGGTCCCGGACGGCCCGCCAGAACGCCTCCTTCTCGGTCATGCCCTCGGCCTCGTAGGCGTCGATGGAGGTCTGCCACTCGCTCTTGTCCTTGGAAATGAGCACATCGGCCACCAGGTTGATGATGTCGCTGCCCACTTCCTCGCTGCCCTCGGCCAGGGTGTTTTTGAGGAAGTAGCCCATGGCGCTCTTGGTGAGCGCGGTTTTGTCCAGCAGGGCGTCCAGGCTGACCTTCTCGGTGACGATCTCCGCCGCGCCTGCGATGGTGCCCAGGGCGAACGCCTGGTTATCGGACAGGCCCCGGTCCTTTGCGGAGATGGTAGCATCCGCCGCCGCGCCGGTGCCCATGATGGCAAGGGAGAGCGCCTGGTTGCCGCCGGTGATGGCGGTATTCAGCAGGAAGTCGCCCATGCTCATGCCGGTCTGGTAGGCGAAGCTGCCCACACCGCCCCAGTTGTCCTCCACGATGGTGTTCACCTCGTCGCGGATGGCGCTGTTGATGTAGCTGAACTTGTTGTAGCCTGCGTTCTGGTCGATTTCCCCGTCGGAGAGGTAATCCGCCGCCTGGCCCAGGTAGGAAAGGCCCTTGAGAGGGCTTTCCAGCACGCTGAACGCGGAGGACCCCACCGGGTGCTCCTTGGCGTAGGTGGCCCATTCCTCCTCAGCCTTGGCCCGCTGGCGGTAGTTGAGGTCTCCGGTCAGGTAGTCGATGTAGGCGTAGGCGTTCTTGTGCTCCGCGTCGCCGTTTGCGCTGTCCTGGGCGTACAGGTAGTTGAAGGTGGCGATCTCGTCATCCGTCATCTCCCGCCGCTCGCTGTTGTCCAGGCCCAGCAGGGACGCGTTGCTCTGGATGTCGGAGAGCATCTGGCGGCTGCGGGCCTCCTCGTTGCGGTTGATGTAGTCGTAGGCGATGTCGTCAAAGCCGCTGTTGGAGTAGGTCCCGCTCCATGCGTTGAATTTCTCCTGGCCGTTGGCCGTGCTCTTGTACTGGCTTTTCTCTGCAAAATCGGGTTTCTCCGCCAGCGCGGCATATTCCTTGCCCCGCTGGTAGGTGTTGTAGTCGTTCTCGTCCTTGAACTGGGACCAGAAGTCATACTCGCTGTTCAGCCCGCCCCGCAGCTCCTCCAGGTACTTGCTGCCCTGGTCCAGGGTGGAGAGGACGCCGTTCACGGCATCCTCTCCGTATATCTCCCGGTTGTCCTGGAAGTAGGTGCGGTAGGCGTTGGCCCTGTTCTGCATCACGCTGATGCGGGCGTCGTTGTCATCCCGGTACTTCCCAAAGTCTGCGGCACTCTGGAATTTGCCGTCCCGGCTCTGGTAGTCGCTGCCCAACTGGCTGGAGAGGCCGTTCACGCTCTCCAGCCAGGAATTGAAGCCCTGGGCCTTGTCCGCCTCGTATCTGCCGCTGCCGCCGTAGGCATCCTTGCCGTACTGCTGGTCGATGACGGCCCGGCGTTCTGCGGCTTTGTTCCGCAGAAAGTTGCTCGCCCGCGTTACGGTGCCGTCGTCATTCTTGCCCAGAGGGGTCTTGTCGCTGCTCTGGATGCTCTCGGCCTGCTGCCGCGCCGCCGTCCGCTTCTTCAAAAAATCGCTTGCGCTTGCCATAGGGCCGCCTCCTTACTTCTTATTGCCGTTCCACTTGTAGGTGTAGGTGTTGGTCGCGCTGTCGTAGGTCTCGATGACCTTTCCGCTGTTGACGTAGTTCTCCACCTCGTCGTAGGTGAAGCGGCCATGGCCGGGAATATAAATCCAGCTATCCCCGTGCCGGTTGCCGATCTGGGCGTCGCTGCCGCTGTTTCCGCTGCCGCCCTGGTTTTTCATCCAGTCGGCGTAATACCCGGCCAGTTTTCCGGCCTGGGTGGTGTTGTACCCGGCGGACAGCAGCCAGGCGTATGCGTCGCCCTCGCTGCGGATGCCCGCCTTGTACATTCCTGCGTACACGTCCTCGCTGGCGCTTGAGCCGCCTCTCTTGCTTCCGCCGGAGCTGCCGCCTCTGGAGGACCCACCGCCGGAGCGAACGGATGCCTGTGCCTTGTTGTATGCGCTCTTGAGGCCCGCAATCTCCTGGTCCGTGTACCCCAGGGCCTTGTAGCCGGAGAAGTCGCCGCCCGCCGCGAGGGTCTGGGCCTTTGCCAGCGCCCGGTTGTACTCCGTCTCGTCCTTGTAGGTCTCCCGGTTGTAGGCGGTCTCGTCCTCGTAGCGCTTGTCCGCGATCTGGTCCCGGCCCACGGAATAGTTCCACTCGTTGTTGTAGCGCTCGTCGCTGATATTGTCCCGATGCACGCCGTAGTCGAAGCTCCGGTCCGTGTTGTACTGGGCCAGGAGGTCGGCGTACTTGGCGTAGTCGCCCTGCTCCAGGGCCACCAGCATTTCCAGGTTTGCCCTCTGGGTGTTGCCCTCGTCCTGGTACATGGAGTAGGCAAGCTGTTTCAGCTCCGGGATTTTATCGGCCAGCGCCCCCATGTAGTTGTCATAGGTCTGCTGCGCTGCGCTGCCCGCATAGCTGCTTGCAAGGCCGCCTGTGCGGGCGCTGACCTGCCCCAGGGTGTCCTGCATCGCCCGCTCGCCGCTGCGCGTGTAGCTCTCCTTGTACTGCTGATAGGTGGGGTCCTTCTCCGGGTCGTAGCTGAACGCCTCCCGGTTAAGGATTTGGCGGGTCAGGTCGTCGATCTGGCTCTGGTAGCGGCTGGTGTAGGCGGGGGCCGCCTCGTAGGAGAAGCCGCCGCCTCCGTTTCCTCGTCCGCCGCCGCCCATCTCCAGGGGGATGTAGCGGCTGCCGTCGCTGTCGCCGGAATAGCCGTAGTTGCTGCGGATGCGCTCCACATAGTCGTGGGCGTCTGCCCAGGTCGTTTTGCCTGCCGCCGCTGCCGCCCGGACCTCCGCCGCGCTCCGCAGCTCGTCATTGGAAAAATGCTCCTGGTCATATACGCTGCCGCCGTAGCTGCCCCGGTCGCTGCCGCCGCCGCTCACCGTGTCGGCGCTGGGCGCGGCGGCCTTGCCGGTCTTGCTCCCGGTCTTGATGGCGCTGGTGGCATAGCCGTTCTCGTTATAGCTGATGTTGTAGCCGCCCTTGGAGACGGTCTTGCCCGCCAGGTCTTTGTTCCTGGACATATCGGGTTTTGCCATGTCGGATTACCTCCTCTTTCAGTTGGTTTTCTGCTCCAGCGCCGTCACGCGGGCTGCCAGCTTGTTGTACTCGCTGCCCAGTGTGCTCACGCTCTGCTGCACCCCGGAGAGGGTGGTTTGCAGGCTGGAGGCCTTGCTGTTCAGCCCCTCCACACTGGTCTGTATGGCGGTCATGCTCTTTTGAAGCTGCCCCAGCATGAAGTCCAGATTTTCTTGCAGGTTTCTGGTGTAGTTGCACAGAGATTTTACGGTCCCGTTCACGTCGTTGCGGTCAAACGAAGGAGGGGAGCCGGGGAGGGTGGTTGCCATGCCCTGTCACCCCCTTAATATTCGCTGCCCAGGGCGAACTCCCGGATGATGCTCTTGACCAGGCATCCGCCCTTGCCGGACAGCCGGATGCGGAAGTTGTCGCACCGCACCGGCAGGATGGGGACTTGCAGGGTCTTGGCCCGCTCGTTGTGGGTGGAGAACACCTGTCGGAATGGCTTGCCGTCCGTGCTGATCTCCACCTTGAGCCAGGCCCCGGCATCCAGGTCCGCCCGCAGGTACAGCTTGGAATAGCACTTGCGCCCGTGGCTCGTCTCGTCCATCTGGCACAGCGTTGCGCTCCAGTTCACCAGGCCCTCCTCGGAGTAGTCCTGCCCGGTGGTCATCAGCTTGCCCGTGGTCCCGTCCAGGAAGTAGAGCGTCCCGTCCAGATAGGCCCAGTCCAGCGCGTGGGTCGCGTCCTCCCGCAGCCAGATGGCCCGCAGCGTATCAAAGACGTACAGCTCCCAGTCGCCCTTCTCCGTCCGCATGGAGATGTAGTAGCGCTCGCCGTCCGTGCCGCCCACCGCGTCGAAGAAGCGCCGGGTCCCGAAGTTCTCCGTCAGCAGCTCCGGGGTCCCGCCGGAGTAGGCGTACACGCCGTTGCGGCCCTTGTAGAACAGCGTCTCATTGATGACGGCCAGGGACTTCTCGCTGCCCTTCTGGATGCCGGGCACCGTGTAGGTGTAGATTTCATACTGCGCCGGATAGCTGCCCAGGACCTTGTGCAGGCAATTCTCTTTCCAGAACAGCACCGTGCTGGAGTAGGCGATGCACCCGGTGAACTCGCCCTCCGTGCCCACGGCCACGGCGTAGCTGTCCGTGGACACCCCGTCGTAGACGTAGAAGTTGGTCGGGTCGCCCAGGGCGCTGGCGTAGATGGTCTTGCCCTCCGCGCCCCAGATGCGGTTATCGCACTCGCAGATGCACGTCAGGTCCGGCACCTTCCGCTCCAGCATCACCGTCCCGGCCTCCACGCCGGTCTTGGTGAAGATGTCCTTGGTGAAGGTCAGCTTCCGCGCCTCCAGGGAGCGGATGATGTGGCTGCCGTTGTTCGCGGCGCAGGTCGTACAGCCGGAGATTTCGATTGCGTCTCCGGCCTTGAAAAGCTCGTCGAAGCCTGGGTATTTGTGCAGCGCCGCCGTGTGCAGCAGATAGGTGATCTGGTAGGTCCCGTCGCTCTGCTTTGCGCTGCTCTGTACCACCATGTACTCCTTGGAGCTGTCGCAGTCGTATTGAATGTAATCGCCCGCCTTGAGCTTGTCCGGGGTCCCTGCGGTCCCGCCGCTCATAGTCAGCGCTCCCGTGGTCTTGTTCACGCTGGCCCCGGTATAGGCGGTGATGGATGTGTCGGCGGCCACGCTGCCCTTGGTCTCTGCGTTTTCCGCCGCCTGGTCGATGTAGCTCTGCTCCGGCACGGTCAGGGTGTTGGCCGTGAAGGTCACGTCGCCGGGGAAGCCGGGGTATTCCGCCGCCAGCATCCCAAACTTCTCCGCCTCCGTGTCGTAGTAGACCTTATCGGGGAAAATGACGATTTTGGTGTTGATGGTGGCAAACTGCTTTTCGCCCGCAGTCACATGGCCCACCACCTTGCCGTCATAGAGAAAGTCGGTCCCGTCCACCACGCACAGCTTCCCCCGTGCGTACAGCCCCGTGGGGCTGGTGTAGGTCCCGGCGGTCTTGCGCCCGTCCCGCTGACTGAGGCACGGGAAGCGGGCGGAGGAGAGGCCCCAGCTCTCTGCCAGCTCGCCGTCCCCGGCCCCCTGGCCGTAGTTCAGCCCGGCAAAGGCGATGATCTGCTTGCGGTTCTTGCCGGTCGCCGCCGTCATGTATGGCAGGTTCATCTCGCCCCTCCTTCTAAAATAGACCCGTCAAGCCCCCGCCGCCGATGGGCAGGTGCCTGCGGTGATACTGTTTCCGCCATTCGTCCAGCGCCGCGTTGTACGCCAGGGCGGAGTTGTTGTAGTTGTCGGCCTCCCGGTTGTAAAAGTCTACCTTGCTCATAAGGTACAGGTCGTACAGCCCGTCGTAGGGGGCCTCCACCAGCAAGGGCTTGTCCCCGTCCTCCGGGAACGCCTTGGGAAAGCCCGGCAGGTCGGTCCAGCCGCACGCCGGACACAGGTTGCTGTCCATCACCCGGTCATAGGTGATCTCCGTCCCGCCGCAGGTGGGACAGACGGCGACGGGTCCCTTGGCCCCGCGCCCGCTCGTGAGCTGGTGCCGCAGGATGGTCTCCCGGTAGAGCTGTCCGTCCAGCTCCAGCAGCCACGCCGCCTTGGTCTCGTCGTCGATGGCGTCCGGCCTCGCCCGGTTCACCCGTTCGATAACTTCATTGATGCTCGGCATACCGCCGCCTCCTCTCATAGAATTTGCCGGGCAGCGGCACGCCGCCGCCCGGCTTTCTGGGTGCTTCTCTTACACCGCGCGGACCCACAGGCCGTTGTTCTTCACATACAGCCCGCCGTCGTTGCCCGGCACGCTCTCAACCGTGTAGCATCCATCGCTGTCTGTGCTGTCAGATACAACGATAGAAGATTTAAGATTAAAAGCGGGACGCGGCGCGAAGTAGGCGTAGCACACGTAGTCGCTGTCCACGGTGCCGACGGTGAGGATGCCGTACGCGTAGCCGTCATTCGAGCGCGGGGAGCGCAGGCCCCAGTAGACGGCGGTCGCCGTCTCGTCCAAATAGGCGATGCGCTTTGCGTTGTCGGAGAAATAGCTGAACGCCTTGCCCTCCGTCTGCCAGCCGCTCACGCCCGCCTCCGTGCAGGAGATGGCAAAGCCCTTGCGGTAGATCGTGTGCAGCGTCGCCACCTGGTTGCCCTCCGCCACCACAATGGGGACGGGGACCAGGCACTCCCGGATTTTCTCGTCCAGCTTCAGCGGCCAGATGCCGTCACAGAAGTTGTCCAGGGTGCAGCCGAAGTAACGGTTTTTGTAGCCGTTGCTGTCGGAGGCGTTCCATGCGATCTCACTGAAAGCATCCTTGCGGATAAGGGTCACGCCCGTGCCGGTGCCGTAGTGGTCATTGTCCAGCTTGATGAACTTGGTGGGCTTGCTGTTTTCCGCCAGCTTCACCAGGCTGCCGTTTGCCAGATTGGAAAGTAACTGTCCCATATCGTTTTGTTCTCCTTTCGTCAGGTCCGGGCCGGGCAGCGGGGATGCCCGCCGCCCGCCTGGCCTCGTCTGCGCGGTCCAGAGCCATCAACAACCTGGACCGCATTTCTCTGCGGAGCTGCTTTGTGTCGCCGTGCTTGGCGTGTGCCTCCCAGGCGGTAAAGCTCTCCATGATTTTCTCCCGCGACACCTCGCCCGCTGCGTACTGCTTCTCCCACAGCCGGATGCGTCGTTTCATTCGCTTGATGGAGGAGTAGCGCAGCTTGCTGACCACCTGGCCCGTCCGGGTCAGATAGGTGTGGAAGCCGCAGAAGTCGATGCCGTTTTGCAAGGGGAAGATGTTGGTCTTGTCGTTCAGTTCCAGGCCCAGCTTGGCAAATTCAAGCCTTGCAAGGCGTAGAGCCTCAACCGCTGTCGCCTTATCCGGGCAAATCACATACCAGTCGTCCATATACATCCCTGCCAGCGGCAGGTGCAGCTTCTCACCCACATAGTGCATGAAGGAGCTGACGTAGAACACCGCGTAGATGTGGCTCGTCTGGTGTCCCAGGGCCAGGCCCTCGTCCACGGCGTCGATGTATCGCCACATCAGCGCCCGGATGTCCGGGTCGGGAAACCGGGGTTCCAGCGCGGCCTTGAGCCGCCGGTGGTCGATGCTCTGGAAGAAGTGGCGGATGTCGCCCTTGATGACCCAGCCCTCGGCGTAGTCCCATTCCTCCATGGGCCGGTGGGGCAGACCGGCGGCCTTGCGTGCCGCCTCGTCCGCGCCCTTCCGCCGCAGGAAATAGGTCCTCATGTGCCGTTTCAGCATCTCCAGCCCGTAATGGGTCCCCTTGCCGTACTGGGCCGCGTAGGTGTTCAGCGTGAAGCTCCGGGCCAGCTCGTCGTAGACGATGTAATCCGTGAGCGCGTGCTGCACCACCTTGTCCCGGAACGTCGGGGCCTGGATAAGCCGCTTCTTGGGTTCGTAGATATAGAACGCGTCCAGCGGGTCCGGCTGGTGCGTCCCTTGCAAAAGCGATTTTGAGAGTATCAGCAGCTCCTCGATTGCGCTGTACTCAAAGGGTGCCGTACTCTTTTTGCCCCTCTTGCACCGTCTGGCCCGGTGGTAGGCCGTCCATAGGGTGTCAAAGGAGCATAGTTCCTGATAGGTCATATCACACATCCTTGCTTGGTTTTCGGATGGTGGAGCGCAGGTCCGGCATCGCTGATAGCGGCCAGTATCTCCCTCCGCCGGAGGTGTCCGGGGCTTTCCCCGGTAGCGAGCCTGGCAGCGTCGGTGCCATGTGTTTATCCCCCGTGTTCATGTCCACGGACGACGGGATATAGCCTCCTTTGATGATGGGCCTCTGCTTTCGCCGCAAGGGCTACTTGTACACGGTAATTCCATCAGAGCGGGACGCGGCGCGAAGTTGGCGTTGTACACGTTGTTGTTGTTCACGGTGCCGTCGGTGTTGATGTTGTACGCGTTGTTGTCATTCGAGTTCGGGGAGCGCAGGCCCCAGTTGACGGCGCGAACAGGCTATACCCCAATGAAAGGCAGCTATCGCCGCCGAACATCCTCTCTCGCCTGGGCAGCGCGGCTCCGGTCCTTCTCGTACCAGGCGGCGCACATATAGCGCACCGTCATCACCGCCTTGCTCCAGGTCGCGGCCTTTTGGCCGCTCACGCCGGGGTATTGCTTGCTTTCTGCCATCCGCAGTATCTTCCGCTCCAGCTTCTTGCACGCGCAAAGGGCCTCCCGCTGCATCGCCAGCCGCTCCGCCGGTCTCTCCCGCAGGTCAATGAGGTTTGCGCCCTCAATGCACGAGCAGATGGCCTCTGCACCGTTCATCAGGGCCGTTCCGGTGGTGTAGCGGTATTTCTTGGGGATGACCTTCTCATTGGCGCAGGCGTCTGCCGTGTAAAGCCACATATCAGCCGCCTTGTTGCCCAGCTTGAAGTCATCGGTCTGTCTGTCAGCCATCGGGGCACCCTCGCTTTCGTGCTGCATCCAGCAGCTCGTCGCAGCCCTCTGCCTCCAGCACCAGGTCCGGTCCCAGCCGGATGGTCACGGTCTCGCCGGTGGGGGAGCGCCCGGTCAGCACCAGGCTGCCCTCCCGGCATATCCGGCAGGGCTGCTCCAGCTCCGCCAGGAGGTTGGAGATCAGACAGGAAGCCTCCGCCCAGTCCTTACACGCTGCCCGCCGCATCCATGGCCTCCACGGGAACTTTGTCAACCACGGCCTTGTCCGCGCTGTTGGCCTCCAGGGTCATCTTGAGGGTGGTAAGCTGTTCGTTGAGGCGTGCAAGGGCGCTCTGGGCGCTTTCCTTCTCGCTCTGCTCGTGGGACAGCTTGGCCTCCAGCTCCGCCACCTGGGCTGTCAGGGCGGCCACGTCGCTTTCCTCGCTGGTGCGGGTCAGTTTCAGCCCGTGGGAGACCACGCGGAAGGGGCCGGTGTAAGTCGCCGTGGTGCTGCCGTCCTCGGCCAGCACCTCAATGGGACCGGCGCAGAACGCGGCCAGGGCCTCGTCGCTGATGCCGCCGGGCAGCTCTGCCACCACGGCCTGGCGGGGGACCCCGCCGATGTTCTCCGTCACCACCGTAAAGCCCTTGTCGCTGACGGTGTGATTGCCTGCTTTAATCATGTTCGTGTCCTCCTCTTATCCGATGTTGATGTAAACGTCTCCGTTGGCCCCCAGGCTGGAGGCGGGAGCGCCGCTGCCGAAGTAGATGTTGCGGAAGCCCTTGGTGCTGCCGCTGGTGGGCGACACGCCGGACACGCCGCCGGTGAACGCTCCGCCCGTCTTGGGCATTTTCTGGTCTGCATAGGCAAAAATGTCCTGGGCCTTGCCCTTGGGGTCATAGACCGCCTTGGTCATGTCGCCGGGGTTTACGGCGTCCGCGCCCTTGGGGATGCCGAAGTCGAAGATGGGGGCAGCGTCCGGGCTTCCGGCCCGCCGCTTCACCGTGGCCGCACTTCCGGCGGCCAGCGTGGTGGTCGTCCCCACCTGGATGTTAGGGGTAGAGCCGTCGGCACCGGCGGGTCCCTGTGCGCCGGTCGCGCCGGTCGCGCCCTTGGCCCCGGTCTCACCCTGGGGTCCCTGGATGCCCTGCTCTCCCTTCGGGCCTTGAGCGCCGGTCGCACCCTGCGGGCCTCTTGCGCCCTGCACGCCCTGGGGTCCCTGCGGACCCACAACCTTACCCAGATCAATGGTAGGCATAGATGGTTCCTCCTTCCGTCAGATGTTTAGGCATAGATGCCCTGCATCGTTGATGTAATAGTCCGGGGCCTCGTTGCCGGTGTAGGTACACAGCAGATGCCCCTCGTCGGTCACGCTGAAATTGACCATGCCAGCCGTCTGCACGGCCACGCCGTCGATGCCGCGCGGCCCTTGCGGCCCCTGCACGCCCTGGGGTCCTTCCGGTCCCGTGGGTCCAACCGGGCCAGCAGCGCCTTGAACGCCCTGGGGTCCCTGGATGCCTTGGATGCCCTGGACGCCGCGCTCGCCGGTCAGTCCGCGCTCGCCCTGGATGCCCTGCTTGCCGGTCTTGCCCTGGGGTCCCTCTGCGCCCTGTTCTCCCTGGTCGCCCTTGGAGGCGATAAGCAGCCAGTGGGCACCCTCCACGCCTCCGGCCACGTCCAGCTCCGGGGCCACGCCCTTGCACGCTGCCTTGCAGATGTAGGAGCTGCCCAGCCTGCTCACCTTCTGGAGGGGCAGATAGGTCTTTGCGCTGTCATAGGCTTCCCACACCTTCACGGCCTCCTCGGCCTGCTCCAGCGCCTCGATGGCGTTTCCCACCAGGGTGCTCACCTGGGGTACAATGCCGTTGATCTGGGTCTGGAGCTGCTGCGCCTGGGTGGGTGTCGGCTCTTTCGGCGTGGTGTAGGCGTCGTTCGGCTTCACCAGCAGATGGTCCGTCACCGTGATGGCAACGGCGGTGGGGTTGCTCTCCCGGAAGCCCTCAATGGTAAAGCTGCACCAGCCCTCCAGGGCCAGCGGCTCCGCCGGAATGGCCGTGTCGAAGGTCAGCGGGTCCTTCTTTGCCACCAGGTCCTCCACGCTGTTGTACAGCAGCACCGCCACGGGGCTTTCACCCAGGGCGTTGCGCCAGATGATGCGCTTGGAGAACGCCTCCCAGTCATCGCTCATAACGATGTGCAGGCCGGTCACATTGGCCTCGCCCTGCACGCCCGCGTTCTTGCTGTCCTTGCGGACAAATTCGCCGGTCACGGTCACATTGATGGTCCTGTCCATAGGGGGTCTACCTCCTTTCTGTATGATAAAAGGCGCGGCGGGGCGGAAGGGTCGGTCCCTCCATACCTCGCCGCGCCGTGTCGCAGCCGCTTTTAGGGTCTCGCGGTGTGCCTGTTCAGTTAGATGTTGCGGGCCTTGGCCTCGGCAGCGTAGGCGCTGCTCTCGCGCTCAATGAGGTTTGCGGTGGCGTTGTCCTGGGCCATGCTCTGCTCCAGGACCTCCGCCACATAGGCGGGCACCTGCACGGTCTCGCCGCGCTTGATCTGGAAGCTGCGGCCATTGACGGCCACAAAAACGTCATCCTTGTACTTGTCGTTGTCCTTGAACAGACGGATGGGCACAAGGTCGTTCGGCTTGGGCGCGGCGGGGGCGGTCTCTTTTGCCGCCTCCAGGGTCTCCTTGGCTTTGGCCTGGGCCTCTGCCACAATGGCAGCAGCTTCCGCCTTGGCCTTGGCGATGATGTCCTCCGCCTCGGCGGCGGGGGTAGCCTGCGTGGTGGCCTGCTGCTCATTGGCAGCAGCTTCTTTCTTGGCAGCCATAGTGTAAATACCTCCTGTTGTTCAGAATGTGGGGCCGCCCGCCGTAAAGCAGGCGGCCCCGGTGATTAGCTGTTGAAGGTGGAGCAGGTCTCGATGCGGACCATGTACGCCTCCACCAGGCGCTCGGCCACCTTGGTGGCTTTCCAGCCTGCGGTGGCGCGCTGGTCCAGGGGGTCGGCAGTACCGGCAGAGCCGAGCTGCTTCACGATGTGCTGGAGACCGCCGCCGGTGATCTCGGTCACGCCGTAGGCGTCCGCACCCAGAATGAGGGTGGAGTACACGTCACGGGCGGATGCCTTGGGGGTGACGGTGCCGCTGGAGGCGGTGCCGGTCTCGTAGTCCTTGCCCGCGTGGGTAAAGACCTTGGCCTCGCTGGTCTCCACGAAGCGGACGCCCTCGATGCGTCCGATCTCGCCCTCGTAGATGCCGTCGGGGTCGGAGTAGGTCTTGACGTTCACCCACTTGGGGTCACTCATAAGGTCGTAGGAGCAATCCGGGTGGATGATGCCCGCGTAGTAGCCGTTGATCTTGGGCGCGTTCATCACCTTGAGGTAACGGACAGCGCGGCGCACGGCGTCCACGGTCAGGTAGTGGTTCTCGCTGTCGGTCTTGCTGCCGCCGCACAGGTTGGCGCGGCTGTCCACCTGGCCCTCGGCGTACTGCACGTTGGTGCCGCCGTTCAGCACCTCGCGGGTGATGGTGTCCAGGGTGCGGCCCGCCTGGCTGCCCAGCAGCTTGGTGGCCTGCACCAGGTTGTTGTCGATGGCGGAAAGCAGCAGCATATCGGACAGCTCGATGAAGCCGCCGTACTGCGCCACAGTCGCGGTGATGACGCCCATGTTGAGCTTCTGACCTTCGGGGGTCACACCTTCGGTCAGGGCCGTGGTGGCCTTGGGCAGGGGGTCATACTTGCGGAACTCAATGGTCTTACCGCCATTCTTGGGGATGGGATGCTTCTGTCCGAACTGGTCATGGACCAGCAGCGGCTCCGCCATATCAATGAGATAGTCGGAGTAGAAGGTTTTCATCTCGCCGGAAAGGTCGTTCCCGGTGGTTGCGCTGGTCGTCTTGTTGATGACTGCATCAAACAGGTTCAGCACGACGGGCAGCAGAATGAATTTGCGGATGGTGTTCATGTTAAAATCTCCCTTCTGGGGAGAGGCTTAAAACTCGATGTGCTCTCCCCGTGCAGCTCTGCGGATGATCTCCGCGCGGTCCCTCTTGGACAGCTTGGAAACGTCATCCTTCACGATAAATGCACCCTGGGAGGTCGTGCCGTTTTCCTGGGGCCTTGCGCCCTTGGCGCGGATGCCATCCACCACCTGCTTCTCCGTGGCCTTGGCCTGCATAGCGGCCACGCCCGCCTTGATTTGGTCCATGTGGACCACTTCATAAGCGTGCTGGACGGGAACGCCCGCCCGGAGCATGGAGAGGAACTGGGGATTTTTGACCTCCGCGTTGAGGTCGAAGCTGGGGTACAGCCCCTTGACCTGTTCGGCCTCGCCGTACCACTGCTGGAGCTGCTGCTGCGCCCGCTGGTCGTTCTGCCGCTGGCGCTGCTGGCGCAAAAGCGCCTCGTTCTCCCGCTGGAGCTTCTGGAACTGCTTGTACTGCTCAACGGACATCCCCGCCTCCTCGGCGGCCTCGGACCAGTATGCGTCATCGTTTTCGATGGCCTGGGACAGCTTGCCCATGTCGCCGTCGCCGATCTGGTAGCGCTGCATCAGCATATCAATGACAGGCTGATACTGGCCCACCTGCTGCTCCAGGTTTCTGGTCTCCCGGAAGCGCCGGTCGATGATGCGCTGGGTCTCCTCGGTGTAGATGTCCTTGTACTCACCGTTCACAAGGTCCTGGAAAGCCCTGCGTTTGGCCTCCAGAGTATTGGACGTGGTGCTCGCGTCCGGTTTGTTGTCGCTCCCGGCGTCGGAGGACCGCTGCTGTCCCTCCGGGTCTCCGCCCTCGCCAGCCTCCGCCGGTTTGGCCTGCTTCCCGAAGATGACATTCTGGTATTCGCCCGATTTTCCCCGCCGGGTGGATGCGGGGGATGCCTGGGTCTCGCCCTGTGTGCCGGGTGCTCCGTCGCCAGAGGCCGCCGCCCCTGCGCCTGCTCCGCCTGCGGCACCGCCGCCGTCGAACAGGTTCAGCCGGATGTCCAGCAAATGCTTGAAGTTCATAGGATTGCCTCCTTTTTCGTCGCGGGTGTATCGCCCCCGTGCATCGGTCCCTGACTTCACCAGGGCAGCGGCCCGGTCCCCACCGTGACCGCCGCCCCGCATGGTGTGAAGCAGGAGGACAGTATAAGCGTATCAAATGCTTTTCCGCTTTTCGCCCCGAACTCGGAAAAAATTTTTATTTTTCTTCCCGGCACTCCACCTGGACCTGCTCCGGGTGGGCCTGGGCCACCTGGGCAAGGCCGATGACGGCCATCTCAAAGGCCGCCGCCGTGCCGTCGTCCCCGTTGAAGTCGAGCTGCACATCGCCGCTCTCCATCCGCCAGGTGCAGACCTCCACATAGCGTTCCCGCATGGCGTTTGTCACATATCCGGCCAGGGCGTAAAGGATGCCGGACACCGCCGCGCACGCCTCCACGCTGCCGGTGGCGTGGCCCTGGGCAGAGAGGATGCAGCGCTGGCCGTCCCGTTCGGCATAAACCTGGGTCATAACACGTCGCCTCCCGTTATTCGTTGCCCATGCTGGGGGTGCTGCGCTTTGCCAGCCGCTCCCCGTAGCCGGTCATGGGATGTTGGGCCTCCATGATGCCGCTTGCAAGGCTGTCCTTCTCGCTGGAGGGCACGGGGCCTGCCGCTTGGCCTCGCTGGCCGCCGCCGGTAGGCTGCGCCGCTCCGATGCCCATGTCCTTGCCCGTGAGGGTCTGGATGATAAGGGCCATCTGGTCGAGCTGCTGTGACATCTGCTGGCAGATATTGAGAAGGGTCTGGCCGTTCTGCACCTGCTCCTTCACCTTGTCGATGCCTTCAAACTCCATCATTTCCAGAGCGCCCAGCGCCTCCTGCGCCCGCTCCGGGTTGAAGAAGCCCAGGCCGTACAGCTCCTTGGCCCGCTCGTTCTGCTCCATGCGGGAGAATGGGTTTTTCTTCTGGGCCTTGATTTTCAGGTCGAATATGGGCTTGCGGTAGAGTGGGAGGCCGTCGGAGGTCTGGCCCACTTCCTGCTCCTTGATGCCCGCGTTGTTCATGTCGATGAACTGGTAGCTGCCAGGCGTCTGGCCCGTGATGCGGAACGAGCGGGTCTCGTCGTAGAACTGCCGGATAAGCTCAATGCACATCGAATTGATTTTGACGTGGGTGCGGTAGCTGGCAGAGATCATGTCCCGGCTGGCCTTGTTGCCCGCCTCCTGGAGGGCGGCGATGGCAGCGGCGGCGGTGACGCCGGACCCGGCGCTGCCGCTGTTCACGTCGCGGTTGGCCGCCGTGTCCTTCATCTCCTCGATTTTCATTTGCGCCACGGTCACATAGATGTCGTCCAGCGGGTTGGTGACAATCTCCTTGATGCGCCTGTCGTCAAGCTCACCCTGGACGTGGACCAGGGGCTTGCTCCAGTCCAGGAACTCCTCCTCGTTGATGCCCGTGCTGTCGCTGACGAAGAAACGCTTCTTGGTGGTCATCATGCTGTTCTCCAGGATGTTGGAGGACAGCTTGTCGATGTAGAGCTGCGGGTCCTTACAGATGGCGACGTAGCCGAAGCCCACCGGCGTGCCCTTTTCCGGGAACATCACATCCAGCACGACGGGGTAGAGGCCGTGGTCGTACCAGCCCGTGTCCCGGTAGGCCGGGTCGTTCTCGCTGGCGAACAGCAGGGTCTCGCCCACGAACTTGGCGTAGTGCAGCAGCGTCTTGCCGCTGGCGGATGTCGTCTTGTAGTACCAGTCCACCACCACGCTCTTGTTGCTGGTGTCGATGGTGTCATCGTAGATATACTGCTTCACGTCCACGGCCCCGCCGCTCAAATGGCCCTTGTGCTCCGGGTACTGCTGCTCCAGCAGGTCCTCGTCCACCAGGTCCACGATGAACAGGTTGCGGGACTTCTGGATGTCGGTCACGCCCGGCTCCCAAAACAGCTTGAGCAGGTCGATCTCCCGGATGTCCACGTCGCCCAGGCCGTTCTCTTTGGCGCTGTTCCAGAACACACCGTAGGCTGCCGTGCCGTGTTTCAGCTTCTCCCACCAGTTGTCAGAGTAGGTCTGCTCGTAGTCGTTGTACTCCAGGATGACCGGCAGCACGGAGGACAGCACCTTGGCGCTCTCCTCGTCGCTGCGCTCGCGGGGGAGGACCACCGGCTCCGGGTAGTTGTCCATAGCGTCCGCGTGCTTATTGAGAATAGCGTTGAACAGCCAGGCAGAGGACGGCTCCGGCCCTCTGTACTCCGGGTTGTCCGTGCGCTGCTTGCCCTTGCGGATGGCCTCCCAATGGCGCAGCTCCCACCATAGCTCATCCTGGACCACGCGCTCCTCCAGGCTGGCCTTGCCCTGCTTGTAGCGGGTCAGGATGCTGATTGCCTCCGCGATCTCCGCTCTGCCGATGCGCCGCTGCCCGGCGGGGGCCGTCAGCAGCATGGCCTCCATCTCCGGGTCCACGCTCTCGTCCTTCTGCACGCCGGGGACGCCCCAGCCCATCGGGGGCTTGCCCAGGGTCGCGTCCTGCTCGTTCTTCCGTCCGAAAAGTGCCATAAATCAATACCTCCTGTAAAAATCGTAACGGTCATACTGCTGGTCCTGTCCCAGGTCCAGCGGGTCATATACCACCAGGGCGGGGGGCTTGTTCCGCCTGGGTGCTATCGGGTTTTTCATGCAGACGTAGCGCAGCTCGTCGTAGATGTGGTCCTCGCCCTCGGTGTTGATGTCCTCCACGTTCTTCTCGTCGTAGACCAGGTTGGGGACCGTGCGGATGAAGTGCTTGCAGGTGTTGAACACATACAGCATGGGGATGCCCTCCTCGTCAAAGGCGAGGCGGTGATGCACCTGCATCTTGCCGTCGATGCGGGCGTGGTCGCCGCGCTCGAAGTACACCCGCTGCCGCTCCATCAGAGCGCCGATGCTCTCCGTGCCGTCGCTGCCCCAGATAGCCGGGTCTCCCACGCGGTTGATGCGCCGGTCCTTGAGGTTGGGGTCCTCGGCCTCGATGCGCCGTATCTCCCGCGCCACCTCGGACGGTTCCATCTTCACGCCGGTGTTGGGGGTGCCGGTGCAGCCGTAATACTCCCGGATGCGGTAGAGCCGCCGGTCCCGGTCCACGGCGTACCAGCCCACAGAGAAGGGCCTGGAGTAGCCCCAGTCCAGGCCGCACCAGATGGCCCAGTCCTGCGGGACCTTGAAGGGGGAGATGACGTGGGTGTTGATGCGGTCCGTGTAGTGGTCGCTGTCGTTGCGCCACTCCGTGAATACCTGGCCCGCGAATGTGTCCCAGTCACCGTACAGCAGCGCCTTGCGCTCCTGCTCCGGCATGGAGGCCAGGCTGGTGAGGTAGTCCGGGTTGTTTGCAAGCAGTATCTTGTTGTCGAACACGGAGGACGGCACGAAGATGCGGGACTTCCAGCGCGTCTCCTCGTGGCCGTCAGGGAAGCGGACCTTGAACTGCTCCCAGATCGTTTGCATGGGCTGGGCCGCCGTGATGAAGCGCTCCTTCACCCAGCCGTGGCCCACGCCGCCGGGGTTGGCCTGCGCCCGGATGTAGCAGCGGGTCCCCGGCCCGTTGGGGCGGTTTCGGGAGAACATGTAGCTGTACTCCTCCCAGAGAAATTGCGTCAGCTCGTCAAAGTCGATGAAGTCATAGCGCTTGCCCTGGTAGTTGGTCCGGTCCTTGGTGTACTGCATAGAACCGAAGAAAATCTTGGACCCGGAGGGGAAGGTCCAGACGTGCTTGCTCTCGTTAAACCTGGCCTTTTTGTAGGCCCGTCTGTAAATCTCCGTGCTGCGGTCCATCAGCTCCGTGAGCTGCGGGAAGGTCTTGCGGAGGATAAGCCCACGGTAATGCGGTATCTCCACCTGGCGCAGGGCCTCGGCCAGGGCGCAGTCCGATTTACCGCCGCCCGCTGCGCCGCCGTACAGTGCCTCGTCCTCAAAGCGGGCCATGAGTTCCGCCTGGCGCGGCTGCGGTGTCCAGATGACTTTACCCATCGTTTGCGCCTCCCTCCGTCGGTGGGCCTGGGTTGTCCATCACGGGGGAGAGGAGCACCACGCCGCTGCCCTCGTCCTCGTCGCCGTCCTGGGCCTCCGGCTTGTACTTCCACGTCTCCGGCTTCCGGTTGGTCAGCCAGAACATTTGCGCCGCTGTATTGGCAGCTACATGGACTTCATCGCGGGCCTCCACAAGGGTCTCGACCTCGCGGATGCGCTTGCCCGTTTCCGGGTCATATTCTACGGTCTTGAGCTTGTAGTGCTTCACGATCTGGGCATTGTAGCCCAGGCAGCTCTTGAACAGGGCGTTTTCCACCTGCTCGTCCGGCACTTCACACGCCTGCGCGAAAGCAGCCGAAAGTGCCGCGTAACGCTCGTCCCCCTCCTGGCCCTCGTCCAGGTATTTGCGGAAGGTGGAGTAGGCGATATGGAGGTTGGCAGCAATCTCCTTTGCCGTGGCCCCGGCTTTGGCCCATTTGATGATCTTGTCCAGGTTGGGGAGGACATGGGTCTCGTATTTACTTTGTGCCATTCGCTCCCGCCTGCCTTTCTGAAAAATTGGCTTCTCTTTCATCGTAGCAAAGGCAGCTTCTTTTTTCGCCCCGAAGGGAGGATGTTTTTTCATTCTGGTGTTCACGCGTGTGTGAGGGACCCTCTCACCCTCACCATCCCCCCATACCCCCCTTCCTCTCCCTCTCTCCCTGGAGCGGGGGAGACCATTTTCGTGGCCTCACGAAAAAGATAAGAGACCCCAGGCCATAGGCCCAGGGTCTCTCTGGTATGCTTATGCTTTGCTTTTGCTGTGCTTTTCTATCGTGTAGGTGGCCCCATAGCGCCGCCGCCCACAATGGGAGCAGGTCACTTTGTGATCTACGCCGCCGCCCACGCGTTTGAGGTCGTAGCCCTCCTGGAGCATCGCGGCGCACCTGCCGCAAAGGTCCTTCGGTTCGGTCATCAGTCGCTCACCCCCTTGAAGCTCTCCCGGACGTGGCCTCCGTTTCCCTCGCGCAGAGGGCACCAGCGCGGTGAGGTTTTGATGACAGGCGTTTTGCCGCCCGGCTTTGTGAAGCCGATAAAGGCTTCAAGCCTGGGGCTTTTGGGGCAAACGCGTCTGAAGCTCGCCACAGCTTCCGGGTGCCTGCACATACACGATGATCTGGGTCCGCCCAGGTGGCGGTTATTCCCGGTTATTCTCCGGGGTACAGGCCATCCCATGTAGGAGCAGCCCGCGCATTTCGGTGTTTCTTTCATGCCGTTTCCTCCCGTTCCATCGTCATGCGGGCCAGCAGGCTCTCATACATCCGCTTGTAGGTGTCCCGCTCCGTCTGGGCGATTACCAGGGCCATGGAGACCGTGCCGTCCTCGGTGTCCCCGCGTACCGGCTCCGGCTCCTCCTCGTCCTCCTGGGGGCTTGCAAGGCCGTACTGGGCCAGCCCCAGGCCTGAGAGGAGGCCGAGGTCCACCTGCTCCATCTCCCGCTTGGTGCAGCGTCCCACATAGCGTCCCACGCGGCTCTTGTCCACGGTGTACACGTTCTCGCACAGGGCCGTGCTGATCTGTTCGGTGGAGCGGATGGTGATGTGCTCCGGCAGCTCCTTCTTGGGGGAGGCGGAGCAGTAGACCACCTGGACCACGGGGCTGTTGTCGTTCAGAGCGTCGCAGCTCACGATGATGGCGGGCCGGTCCTTCATCAGCTCGTGGCCGATGGCGTTCGGTATATCTACCCAGTAAATCTCCCCGCGCCGCATAGCGTTGGCAGGGAATGTGCCTTTCTTTGCCATAATCAAACCTCCGTGATAGTCAGATTGAAGCGTTCCCGCAGGAGCTTCTTTTTCATCTCGTACTGGGCCGTCTTGGTGGCCCGGCTCTTGACATCCTCCACCACCGGCAGCCAGAACACGGTGCCGTACTTGTCCGGCGCGGTGGGGCGCTCGTAGGCGAAGTCGGCCACATAGTGGATAGCCCGGACCCGCTCGCCGGTCTCCGTGATGTAGCTTTCCTGGAGGGTGTACTGCTGCTGGAGGCGCAGGTTGCGTATCTGCCCGGCCTTGAGCATCAGCATCAGCTCGTCGTAGCGGCGGGCCTCCTTCTTGCTGTCGAAGCGGAGGTTGCCCCGGCTGTCCGGCTGGTTGTGGTACTTGGGTGCCTTGGTCTTGCCCACGATGCCCAGCTTCTCCATGACCTGGCGCTGGGCCTCCGGCCCCATGCGTTGCAGGTCTGCGGCGGTCAGTCCCATCTCTCGTGCCTCCTTCCGTTTGGTGCAGCGGCGGGCCGGGCCGAAGCCCTGCCCCCGCAGAAACATCATGGGGTGCAGCAGCTTCCCGGACAGGCCGCAGAAAACTGTGTTGTCCACGACGCGCACATACTCGCACTCGTCGCAGTATTCGATCTGGCCCTCCCGCTCCAGGGCCATCTCCAGCGGGGTCTTATCCAGCATTTGCCTGCGCCTCCTCCGCTATCAGCTTGCGCTTGCGCCGGGCGTAGGCGCTGTCGGCGGCGGCCTGTCCGGGGTGTGCCAGGCGGCGCAGCCGTGCCTTTTCCCGCAGCTCCTCCCGGTGGGCCTGCTGGTATGCCCGGTTCCGCGCCCGCTCCTTCTCCGGGTCCCGGTTCCGGTCTTTCAGCTTCCGGCGCTCCTCGGCCTTGCCGTCAAACCAGCCGATGTGCTTATAGCTGGCCGCGAAGCAGCCCTCGGAGCAGAAGTATGTCGTGGCCTGCCGCTTGCCGTCCCGCTCCACCTGACGCACCCAGGGGGTGTCCGCCGTGGTCACGATCTGCTTCCCGCAGGTGCCGCAGGTGCGAAACAGGGTCAGCCGGTTGGCTGTCTGTCGGCGCACGCTCATAAGTCGGACCTCCGCTCCATCACGCCCAGGATGTACTTGCCGTCCTCGCCGCGCCGGGCGTGTATCTCGTACTTCTCCCGCATCTCCTTGACGGAGAAGCGCGGGACGGCCAGCCGCCAGCCCAGGGCCATCTCCGGGGCGTCCGGGTCCATGGCCCGCTCCCCGTGCTCCAGCACCACAGCGGTGAGCACAGCGTCCACAAGGGCCTGGGTCTCCTGGTTTCCGACATCCGCCTGGGCCAGGGCCTCCCGCAGCTTCTCGTTCTCCTTGGCCGTGTCGGCCACCTTCTTGCGCCAGCGCCCCAGCTCATGCTCCAGGCGCTTGATCTTATCGACGTTTCTTTCCATGTCACTCCGTCCTCTCGTAGTATTTCAGCAGGTTGGCGGCCACCGTGCAGCTTTTCCAGTCCTGGAGGTTGGCGCAGTAGCGGTCCGCGTACTCGGCCAGAGCCTCCCGGTCCGGGAAGCTCATGCAGCCGCCCTCGCAGCGGACGCACAGCCGCTCGTCCCAGCGAAAGAACGGGCACGCCCAGGTCTTGTGTGAGTAGCCAGCCATTTGTCCGCCCCCTTGCTCATTCCGTGATCTGTCGCTGTCCTGCCGTGTTGCCCGGCAGACCGATAGGGTTCTTCCGCAGCATCGTCTCGTAGGTTTGCTCGAAGCGCTCCATCTCGAAGTATTTCTTGTCCGGCGGCATGAACGCGTCGATGCCGCCCATGGCCTCGATGACCTTCTGGGTCCTGGTGGGCATCCCCTCCAGCGCCTGCTCTTTCGTCCGGCCAGCCAGCCGGGCCAGTTGCAGCTCGTTGCGGGCCATCAGGTAGGCGTTGCTGATTTCCGACCTGACCTCGTGCAGAACGGTCTCCGCCGCCTCCCGCATCTCCGCGATGGTCGGAGGGAATTTGCAGGTCTGGCACACCCGGATGACTGCCTGCTGGGCCGCCCAGAAGTCGATGTCCCGCAGGCAGGTGGTCCAGAGCGTGATGGTCGGGGCCAGCTTTGCCTTTAGGCTGTCCTTGTCCGGGGCCTTGAACATCTCCGCGTTTGGATAGGCCATCATCAGCACCGCGAAGATTTCCGTCACTTCCGCCCTGGTCATAGGCCGCTGAACTCGTCGTGCAGGTCTCGCAGGGCGTCCATCTTCTCGCCCGTGCTGGCCTGCTGGGGTCTGCCGCTGCGGCTGGGCTGGTAGGACCTGTCGTCCTTGAGGGCGAACACGCCTGCCCAGCAGTGGTCCTCACTCTGGTGCAGAATGGCGATCTGGACATCCCGGTCTCCGGGGGCCAGCTTCTCCAGTTCCGTGACCAGGCGCTTCTTGGCCTGGTCCGTCATCGGCTTTTTGACCCTGTTCCGCATCGCCTCGAAGTCTTGCAGAGCGGAAAGCAGGTCAGCGTCGCCGGAGGCGAAGTCCGCAAAGATAGTTTCCTTTGCTTTCTTTTCCTCTGCTTTGCTTTGCTTTTCTTTACTCTGCTTTGCTTTTCTTTTATTTGCATCGGTTTGCTCTGCATTTGCATTACTTGTGGATGCTCCGCTGCCGTCGTCGGCCTTGCAAGGCTGATTTTTCCAGCGTTTTTGCGCCGCCTCCCGCCGGAGGTTGGAGATGTCGTCCACCTTCCCCATGCGTCGGAGAAGGGAAGTGGAGTAAAGATACTCGCCGTCGTTCACCAAAAGCGTGCTGCCGTTTTCTGCAAACTCTGTGCAGCAGTCTGTGATGATCTGCTCCAGGTGGGATGCTTCCACCTGCATTTGCATAGCAAGCGTATTCCAAATGTACTTGTTCACGGACAGCCGGTACTCCGGCTGCTCCCGGAGTATCTCCACCAGCATGAAGTACACCCCGTACCCCTCCGCCCCGTAGACGGAGCGGAGGGCCAGGATTTTGGGGTCGTTGCGGGCGTTGCAGTCGTGGGAGAAGAAATAGGCGTCTTTCTCGTTGGTCTTGGGCATACGGATGCCTCCTTACGCAAGCGCCTGCTGCCCCGTTGCATCCTCGAAGATGCCGTCGGGCAGCTCCGGCGCGGTATTGCTGCTGGGTTCAATGACCTCCCCGGTCTCCGGGTTGGCCTCTGGAAGGGCCTCTGGCGCGTTTTCGGGTGCATCCAGGTAATTCTTGCTCCCGTCGGTGCCGATGGACGCCTCGTCGCTTGCAAGGGCTTTCTGGAGGTCAATGGACATGATGCCCCACTTGCTGATAAGCTGGCGCAGCATCGTCTTGCAGGCCATCCCGTCGAAATCCTTGTACCAGAAGGAGGAATACTTCCACTCGTCGCCCTTGGGGTAATTGCCCGCCACGAAGTCGGCGTAGGACACGCGGCTGTACCGGGGGTCCTGGGCCTCGCGGGCCTCCAGGTGGAACGCCTGGGAGTAGCGGTCCGCGTGGGCCAGCATCTTGTCCTTACTCCAGTACAGCACCTTGCGGAAGCCGTTGTTCAGCTCGAAGTAGGCGTAGTAGCCCACCACGGGGCGGCTCTCCCGGTCTCCGTCGTCCTCCAGGAACTCCAGGATGGGGCGGCGGGTAAAGCGGTCCCGGCCTCTGTACTCGCCCTCCACCACGGGGAACGCGTCGATGTCCAGGTATTGGCCGCTGCGCTCCGCAAGCTGGATGTAGCCCTTGTAGCCGAGCTGGAACTGGGCCACGGTGCCGCGCTTCTTGTCCTTGTAGGGGACCATGTAATACTGGCCGAGCTGCGGGGAGGGGGACAGGTTCAGGCTCTCACCCAGCAGGGCGGCGGTCAGCACCGTCCCGGCGTCGCACTCCTGGAGGGACGGGTTTACGGCCACGGCGGAGCTGATGGCAGCCACGAAGCGCCGGGCGCGGTCCGGGTCTCCCAGGGTGTCGTTCACGAGCTTCTGGTACATCGGCGTCTGGATAGCCACGCTGAACTTGGGCTTGCCGCCGCTGCGGCTCTGCAAAGAATTGTTCACGGCCATGATTAAATCCTCCTATACGAAATGTTCCGTTCTTTCAGCCAGCGGGAAAGCTCCGCCGCCTGGTCCTTTGTCACCTGGCACTCAAAGCGCAGCATGTAGATGGTCTCCTCCACGGCCTCACCGCCGCCGGGTTCCCAGGTCCCGGCCTGGGCCGCATTGGCAGCGGGGTCCGGGGTCTGCTCTGCGCCCCGCGTCGCCTCTGCCTCGCGCTGTTCCTCTGCCAGGTTGGCGGCCTGGGCGGCCCGCTGGGCCTCGTATTCCCGCAGGCGCTTGGCCCGCTCCTGGAGGCGGGAGCGCTCCATCAGGGCCTCGTTCAGGTCCAGGTGCTCCAGGTACTTGATCTTGACGGCCTCGGCAAACTCGCTCTCCACGGTAGCCAGGACCTCCAGATCGGACGCGGCCTTGTCCTCCGCCGCGACGATGGCCTCCCGGACCTTCTTCATGGTCACGCTGGTGTTGTACCAGGTGTCCTGCCACAGCTTCTCAAAGGGGAGCAGCGCCCGCAGCTCGCCCACGGTCTCCTCGTAGATTTCCAGGATAGCGGCCCGCTTGTCCGCCCGGCGCTTCTCCTCGTACTCCTTGAGTTGCGCGTCGATGGCGGCGATGGGCTGGTCAATAAGGCCCACCAGCTCCTTCACCTTGGCCTCGAAGTCGGTGTACGGGGCCATGCACTCGCGCTTGACCTCCTTGCGCTTGTTCTCCAGGGCCTCCCGCAGCTTGTTCAGCTTGGCGCGGTCCTCCTTGGCACCCTTGATGCCGTCCTCTGTTACCACCAGGCCGGTGTACAGCGCCAGGCTCTCCGCAAGCTGGCCTTTCAGCTCCTCAAAGTTGAAGTCTATCGTCTTGGGCAAAGCCTCCAGGCTGTTGCCCATCACAAATTCCATGCTCATGTTGTCCTCCTGTTCAGATAGGCGGGAGCTTGAGGTTTGGTTTCTGCCGCTGCTCCACGCAGCGCCAGAAGGGGACCGCCTCCCGCCGGATGATGGCGATGTCGTCCTCGGCATCCGCCCGTTCGATCTTGTAGTGCCGGGTCTCTTTCCGGTCCTCGCCCTCCGCCGTGGTATATTTGATCTGGGCCAGCAGTTCCACGAACTGCCACCCGGCGGCAAGCATCTGCTGGCACACCTGGGCGTAATACTCCGTGGGGATGCGCCCCTTCCAATGGGTCCAGCCGGTGGAGGAGAGGATTTCCGTGGTTTTGATCTCCAGGCCGCCCAGCCGCCCGGTGGCGGTTTCCTCCAGCTCCCCGTCCGGGGTGCAGGTGATGAAGGGCAGGTCCTGGTGTTTGATGATCTTGTAGGGGGTGAAGCTCACCCGGTATTCCGGGTGGTCCAGGGCGAAGAAGGAGCGCAGCAGCGGCTCCGCGTCGTTGCCGTAGCGCACATAGGGCTTGTCCCCGATGTCCTCCGGGATGACCAGCCCGCACTTCTCCTCCCAGAGCTGTACGTTGGTTTTCCAGGGGGAGAGGCCCAGGAGGGCGGCGGCGTCAGACGCCCCCAGCCCATCCTTGCGGGCCTCCAGCCATTCCGCCCGGTCCTTGCAGATGATGACCTGCGGCTGCATCACATCATCACGACGATTTTGCCGTCCTTAACCTCCTCGGCCAGCTTGTCCTCAAAGTAGGCCGTGATGCTGGCCTTGGCCGTCTGCTGCCACATCCCGCCGTCAGCCTCGAACAGGCCCACGTTGCCGTCATCGTCCAGGCGCAGCAGGAACTCGCTCTCCGGCTGTTCCACCTCCAGGAAGGTGCGGAAGGGGCGCAGGGCCACGCGGGGCTTGACCTGCACCAGCGCCTTGAGGGAGACGCCCTGGCGGGCCTCCACTTCCTGGCTCACGCCGTTGTCGCGGGTGGTCACGCCGCTGTCCTTGCTCATGCGGGAGAGCAGGTCCAGCAGGTAGTCCACGCCGGGACCGGGGGAGAACTTGCTCCGCAGCTCAATGATGGCCTGCTCATACTCCCGGAAGCCGTCACGGAAGCCCGGAACGTCGCATTTCGCGGTATAGAGGCTGTCGCGGCACATCGCGTCGTCGTAGGTGGTGAACACGGAGACCGTGCGGGCATCGTCCACGCGGATGAACACGGGCAGGTTCTCGAACATATCCAGCTCGTTGCGGACCAGCTTCACGATGCTGTCCAGGCCGGAGACGGAGAGGTTGGCAGGGCGGTCAATGTGGGGCTTGATACGGACCAGGTCGTGGTCAGAGTAGGTGTCGCCGTTGATGTTGTAGGTCTTGTTGTCCTTGAGGGACACGAGGTACTGGGCAAATTCTTTCAGCATGATGAATACTCCTTTCAGATCGTGGCGTTATGCCTGGCGTTTGAACTTCAAAATTTTGGGGTGGTCCTGCTCCTCACCGTCGAGGGCTAACTGGCCGGGGACCTGGGGCACCATTTCGGCCACCAGCAGCTCGCCGGTGCTGGGTGCGTTGGTGATGTAGAGGCTCGTGGTCACGGGGTCCGTCGGGGTCAGGGAGCACTTGGCCGTGCTCTGCACCGTGATGGTCCGGCGGTCCGCGCTGGGGATAAGCTCCAGGGTCACGGAGATTTTGCGCTTGGCGGTGGCCTTGGTGTTGGGGTCCAGGATGTTGTCCATCACCTTGCCCATCTCATAGTCCACGCGCTCCAGGATTGCACCCATTGACATCTCAAGGATGCTTTTCTTGTCCAACTGGTCACTCATGCGGTTTTATCCTCCTTTTTGGTGGCCCGTTTCCGGGCCGCATATTCTCCTAACAGCCGCTTGAGGGCTGCGTCATGCCAGCTTTGCCAGGACGAATACCCGCACACCTGGAGCAGGTCGTCCGGCAGGCTTGCCGCGAACTCGCGGCTGATGCGGTAACACTTGCGGAAGCGCCCGGTGGGTGCGGTGGGCGGTGCGGTCTCCGTCTCGCTGGCCTCGCTGCGGCTCTCTGCTGTCGGCAGCGCCCCCAGCAGGTCCAGGTCCTCCGCGTCGTAGAGTTCCGTCCTGGACGCTCCCAGGACATCCTCCAGGGTCTTGAGCTGGTCCGGCGTCGGCAGGCATACGCCCTTCTCGTACCGGCTTACCATGCCCACGTCAGCCCTGGGTTCCGTTTCTTTCAGTCTGGCGGACACCTGCGGCTGGGTCAGACCCAGCGCCATCCGCCGCTCTTGTAGTCGGTTCATGCTCTGCCTCCTCTATCAGTCTGATTTGTTGGAAGAAGGGGAAGAACTGGGGCGGGCACACCGCGTTTCCGAGGCATCTAACTCTGTCCATCCAGTTGGGAAGCCCATCAACCATTCGGTCCATTCCGGGTTCAGATTTCCAGTACCCCCCCCCGCCAGGTAAGCCACTTTCTGGCATAGAAGCAATGACCTGGTGGGTGTCGCGCCCTTCCGCAGGTGCCGGGCCAGCCCCGCCGCGTCCATCGCCGTCGGCGTGGGCCACGATTGCAAATCGGTATCTTTGGTGCGGAGCGCCGACGCCGCGAGCTGGAACCATAAACGCCCGTGCGGTGTAGCCTTTACTTTCCAGGTCAGAAAGCACATCGTCGAGCGCCAGATTGAGGATGTTAGCAACATTCTCTCCAATGACCCAAGCAGGCCGCAGCTCGTCGATAACTCTAAGCATCTCCGGCCAGAGGTAGCGGTCATCGCTCTTGCCTCTGCGCTGTCCGGCTTTGGAGAAGGGTTGGCACGGGAAGCCGCCGGAAATAATGTCAACTGTTCGTAGCCCGGTCCGTTCACAGAAACTCTCCTTTGTCAAAGTCCGAATGTCCCGCCAGCGCGGAACGTCCGGCCAATGTTTCTCCAGGACCCTGGTGGGGTAGTCAGCCCACTCGCATTGTCCCACGGTGTGGAAGCCCGCCCACTCGGCGGCCAGGTCCAGGCCGCCGATGCCGGAAAACAGGGAAAGGTGGGTCAACTCCATATCAGCTATCCCTCATACGGGCTTTCCAGGGACCAGTCCCAGGTCTGCCCGCCTTGCCATTCCGTGGTGAAGTAGTTGTGTGCGCCGTCTCCGGTGAAGTACAGGTACTCCTTCGGCAGCACCCGGCCCACGCTGCCCACGCACTCCTTCTCGGCCATCCAGCGGGCCAGCACATCCTCCACCAGGGCCAGGATGTCCGGGTCCACCGGGTTGCTGGGGTCGTAGCCGTAGAACTGGCAGGGCTGGGTCGTGATGCCCTCCACCGTGTCGGCCCAGAAGCGGTCCCCGCTGTCGTAGCGGTTCAGCACGCACCAGATCGTGGCCGCCTGTTCCGTGGTGGAGCAGCCCCGCGCCTCGCCCCACACCATCTTTGCCAGGGCTACCTTGGACGCCTCCATCGGGTCGATGGCCTCCTGGTCCTCAAACTCCAGCGTGATGGGTTCCAGCGTGGGTGTCTCCGCCGGAAGCGCCGTTGCCGTCACCGGCACGGTGGCCTCTGGTGTCTCCGGCTCTTGTGGACGCCCGCTCCAGGCGAACGCCGCAGCCACGGCCAGAAGGGCCAGCGCCAGGCAGGCGGTTCTCTGCATCGCGGCCCTGCGGCGGCGCTGCTGCCGCCTCCGCCGTTCAGTCCGGGTCATAGGTGCTTCTCCTGCGGCGGTACAGCTCGTCGATAAGGTCCGTGTCGCTGTAATCGGCCAGCGCCTTGCCCTCGTCCTCGGTCTCAACCGATACAAGGATAGAGGATTTCAGATACAAAGCGGGACGCGGCGCGAAGCCGGCGCGGTACACGCCGACGCGGTCCACGGTGCCGTCGGAGTAGATGCTGTACGCGCAGTTGCCATCCGAGAGCGGGGAGCTGTTGGTTGTCCAGCCTGTTGCCAGCCAATAGGGCTTGGAGGTCAGCGGCAGGATGCTGCGGTGCTTGCGGTACTCGTCAATGGTCAGCGCCCGCACGACGGCCAGGGGCTTGCCGTAGTCCGTCATGCCGTCCATGGTGGTCAAGTCGATGGGCCGCTCCACCACGGCGGAGAAGATGGCCGGGTGCTTGTCCCGCAGCCAGCGCTCCACGGTTTTGGAAAGCAAGCTGCCCGCGTAGTTGTTGTGGTCCTCGCGCTCGGCGTCGTCATCCTCGAACTGGCAGCACTCCGGTAGCGTGTCGGCGGCCACCGCAAAGGCGGTGTCCAGGTCGTCCTCCAGCTTCACAAACTCCACGCCGTCGAGGGTGAAGCGTTCGCCCCGACGTACCTGTGCCAGGGCCAGGTCCTTCATTTTCATGTCCTTGTCCTCCTCTTTGGTTTACTGGCCGCTCTCGGCGGTCGTGGTGGTCCGCCGGTTGCCCCGGCGGCGGATTGCCTCTTGAAACGTCCTTTGAGCCAGGCGGGGGTCATACTCCGGGCGCTGGTTCTTGTCCAGCTTGCCCGTGTCGCCTCGTCGCAGCTCCTCATAGATCGTTGCGGGGTGGCATCCGATTTTGTAGGCGATGTCCAGCACGCGGGCTTCCTCCTGGTACATCTTTGCGATTTTCTTTCGGTCCTGGAAATCCAGGTACTTGCAGGCCATCACGCGCACCCCCTTTCCTGGGAAAAAATAAAGCCCGAAGGACTGTTTCATCCTTCGGGTTTTACGATAGCATTTGCGGTGTGTCAAAGCGCCTCTAAAAATACTTGACAAACGAGGAAAATCAGATATAATATTATGGTCTGCGTATATGCGCAGGCTATCCTTGCTCCCGAAGAAATCGGGGGCCAAAAGACCAGAAGGAGGTGCAAACCATGGCAAAAGCAACTGAGAAGTACGAAGTAATGTACATCATCAACCCGAACTTCACCGAGGAGCAGACCGCTGCTGTCGTCGAGAAGTTCAAGGCGCTCGTTGAGGCTCATGGTACCCTGGATGAACTGGAGGAGATGGGTAAGCGCAAGCTCGCTTACGAGATCAACTACATTTCGGAAGGCTACTATGTTCTGATGAAGTTCACCAGCGGCGCGGATTTCCCCGCAGAGCTGGACCGTATCCTCGGCATCACCGACGGCATCATGCGTCGCCTGATCACCCTGCGTGCTGAGTAAGGAGACGAGTTATGCTTAATCACATCACGATCATGGGCCGCCTGACCCGTGACCCTGAGCTGAGATACACTCAGTCACAGACCCCTGTCGCATCGTTCACCCTTGCCGTTGACCGCGATTTCGGCGGCCGCGACGGCGGCGAGAAGCAGACCGATTTCATCGACTGCGTCGCATGGCGTTCGACTGCTGAGTTCGTCAGCAAGTATTTCGCCAAGGGCAGCATGGCTGTCGTTTCCGGCAGACTGCAGATCCGCGACTGGACCGACCGCGAGGGCGGTAAGCGCCGCAGCGCCGAGGTCGTCGTTGACAATATGTATTTCGGCGAAAGCAAGCGCCGCGAAGGCGGCGACATGCGCGGTGAGCCCCGTCACTCCTCAAGCTACGATGCTCCGGCTCCCTCGATGGGCGCGTCAGCATTTTCCGAGCTTGGCGACGATGACGGCGAACTGCCGTTTTAAAAATAATATAGGAGGATACAGCTAATGGCTTTCGATAAGAACAATCCCAAAAACCGCAAGCGCAGAAAAGTCTGCCAGTTTTGCGTAGATAAGGCCACCAGCATCGACTATAAGGATACTGCAAAGCTTCGCCGCTACATTTCCGAGCGCAGCAAGATCCTTCCCCGTCGTACTACCGGTACCTGCGCAATGCATCAGCGCCAGCTCACCGAGGCTATCAAGAGAGCCCGTCAGATCGCTCTCCTGCCCTATGTGACCGACTGATTTTTAAATTTTAAGCTCCCACGGCTTGGCCGTGGGAGCTTTTTTGTCGCTTTTTGCACCGTGGGCGCAATATTCCGCTGAAAATCGCGTCATTATAAGTGAACGGAGCATTTCTTACGTTCAACATTATGAAAATCTCCTTCTCCACCCCCCAATCGTATGGAGTCTCCGCCCCCCGGAGACTCCTTTTTTAGTGGCGCATTGGGGCACCTACGGATACGCTTATTGCCGTTGCCCGGTTCGAGGGTGCGGAGGAAACATTAACGTTTTGCGTAACATGAATGCGGCATCGCATCAAAGCAAAAGGGCTCGCCGTCTGCACTTGGCAGACAGCAAGCCCTTTTTATTAGCCTGACACAATATAACGCGCGCAAAAGGCCGCCTAATGTCATTTTATAAATCCGCCGTCGGCGCAGAGTATTTGCCCGGTTATGAACGAGGCGCTGTCGGACGCCAAGAACGCGACGGCTTCGGCAATGTCCTCGGGTCTGCCGAGCCTGCCGAGGGGCGTATCCTCGGCGAGCATATCGAGCGTTTCCTGCCCGAGCACCTGCACCATATCGGTGTTTATAACGCCGGGCGCAACGCAGTTTACGCGGATGTGAGTCGGCGCGAGCTCCTGCGCCAGCGAACGTGTAAGACCGATTATCGCGTGCTTTGTCGCCGAATACGCGACCTCGCACGACGCGCCGTGCATGCCCCATATCGACGACACGTTCACTATGCAGCCCGAGTGCTCATGCAGCATGCTCGGCAGCACCTCCTGAATCGTGTTGAACGCGCCGTTTACGTTCACGTCGAATACCCTGTGCCAGTATTCCTCGCCGATGTCCTGAAAAAGGCTCTGGCGCGCAATGCCTGCATTGTTGACAAGCAGCGTTACATTGCCAAAGCAGCTTTTCACCGCGCCGACCATTTCACGAACAGCGGCTCTGTCGGCAACGTCGGCCCCGAAGCACATGGCCTCAAGTCCATCGGCAAGCAGCGCATCGCGCAGCTGCTCGGCCTTATCGCGGCTCTCAATATAATTTATGCACACGGCGTAGCCGCGCCGGGCAAGCGTCTCGGCGCAGGCCCTGCCGATGCCGCGCGAGGAGCCGGTTATAAGTGCAACCTTTTTCAATGCTCGACCTCACTTGTTTTCAAACTGGCTGGTGTACAGCTCTTTATACAGTCCGCCCTTTTCGAGCAGCTGCTCGTGCGTTCCGCTTTCGACGATATCGCCCTTGTCCATGACAAGGATGAGGTCCGCGTCGCGGATGGTGGACAGGCGGTGGGCAATGACAAAGCTCGTTCTGCCGCGCGCGAGGCGATCCATCGCCTTCTGCACGAGCACCTCGGTTCTCGTATCGACAGAGCTTGTAGCCTCGTCAAGGATTATCATCGGCGCATTTTCTACCATTGCGCGCGCGATGGTCAGCAACTGGCGCTGGCCTGCCGAAAGGCTGCTGCGGTCGTTAAGCTCCGTATCGTAGCCCTTGGGCAGCGTCTTTATGTAGTGGTCAAGACCCACGAGCTTGCATGCGGCCTCGACCTGCTCATCGGTGACGCCGGGCTTGCCATAGGCGATATTCTCGCGATAAGTCCCGTCAAACAGCCATGTGTCCTGCAGCACCATGCCGAACATCGCATGCACGTCGCTGCGGCGCATTTCCGACACAGGCACGCCGTCGATCTTTATCTGTCCGCTCCACAGCTCATAAAAGCGCATGAGCAGGTTTACCATCGTGGTCTTGCCGGCGCCGGTGTAGCCGACTATAGCTACCTTCTGACCCGGCTCTATATCGGCGGAGAAGTCGTGGATTATAGGCTTATCCTCGTCATAGCCGAAGCGCACGTTTTCAAACTCGACCTTGCCGCGAACATGGTCGATGTGCGCGGTGCAGCCGCTGTCGTCGGGCATTTCCTCCTCGGCGAGGAAGCCGAACACCCTTTCGCCGGCCGCGCCGGCCGACATGAGGCTGCTGACAGCCTGAGATATCTGGCTCAGGGGGTTGGTGAAGAGCTTTACATAGCTTATAAACGCAATGACCGTGCCGAAGCGGATGGCTCCGCTCATCGTGAGCGTTGCGCCGACGATGCACACGGCGACATAGCCCAGGTTGCCGACAAAGCCCATCAGCGGCATGAGCATTCCGCTGAAAAACTGCGACTTCCAGGCGCTGTTGTAAAGGTTATCGTTTATGCGGTCAAACTCTTTTTTCGACTGCGCGGTTGCTCCGTAAGCTCTGACGATGTTGTGGCCGGAATACATTTCCTCAACGTGGCCGTTCATATCGCCGAGATTCTGCTGCTGCTGGCGGAAGTACTTGCGCGAGCGCGAAACGATGAAGAACATCAGCACAAAGCCGAGTATCGACGAACCGATCGCCGTCAGCGCAAGGCGGCCGCTGGTTGCAAACATTATTATAGTAACGCCCACAAACTGCACGACAGCCTGAACGAGCGTCGTTATACTGGAGTTGAGCGCCGAGGATATGGTGTCAACATCGTTCGTGATGCGGCTGAGAACGTCGCCGACTGTGACCTTGTCGAAGAATTTAAGCGGAAGCTTATTTATCTTCTGGCTGATGCTCGTGCGCATGCTCCATGCAAGCTTCTGCATGACGGTTATCATGATGTAGCTTGCCGCGCAGGTGACAAGGTTTGCGCTTATGTATATTGCTAAAATGATGAGGATGGACTTTATGATAAGGTCCATATCTATGCCCGTTTGCAGTCCGTCGCTGATATTATTGGTCAGATCTGCAAGCTTATCGGGCGCTATGATCGTCAGAAGCGTGCCGACGAGGCTGAATATCAGGGAAATGACAATGGGCTTGTACCACGGCTTTAGATACCGCAGCAGCTCAAGCATCGAGCTTTTGACGTTTTTGGGCTTTTCGTCGGCGCCTCTTCCCGGTGGTCCGTGTCTCATATGGCAAGTTCCTCCTCCGAAAGCTGGCTGAGCGCGATCTGGCGATAGACCTCGCAGGACTTGAGCAGCTCCCTGTGAGTTCCGATGCCGACCACTCGGCCTTCGTCGAGAACGACGATCCTGTCGGCCGACATGATGGTGCCGATGCGCTGGGCGACGATGAGCTTTGTCTGTCCGGCGGTGCGGTCTTTCAGAACATCCCTCAGCTCGCGGTCGGTTTTGAAATCGAGCGCGGAGAAGGTGTCGTCAAAAATGAGTATCTCGCAGTCGCGGCAGAGTGCACGGGCTATGGAAAGGCGCTGCTTCTGGCCGCCGGAGAAGTTTGTGCCGCCGCGCGCCATGTGCGCGTTTTCCTTATCCTCAAGCTCGGAGATGAAGTCTGCCGAGTGCGATATCTCCAGCGCGTCGGTCAGCTTGCTCTTATCCGCGTTTTGGCCGAACGCCACGTTGTCGGCGACGGTTCCCGTGAACATGACCGCCTTCTGCGAGACGTAGCCTATCTTTGCATAAAGCGCTTCGAGGTCGTATTCCTTGACGTTCACGCCGTCAACGAGCACCTCGCCCTCGCTTGCGTCATAAAACCTCGGTATGAGGTTCATGAGCGTCGTTTTGCCGGAGCCGGTGGAGCCGATGAACGCGACCGTTTCGCCCCTGTCGGCTTTGAAGCTCACGTCGCTTATGACGCTGCCGCTGCCGCCGAGATAGGTGAAGCTTACGTTTTTAAATTCGACCGTACCGCGCACGTCGCCGGAATCGGTGACAGAGCCGCTTACGACCTTAGGCTCGGTCGCAAGCACCTCGCTTATACGCTTTGCGGCCTCCAGCGCGCGCGGCATGATAATAATGACCATGACGATCATGATAAAGCTCATTATGACCTGCATCGCGTAGGACATGAAAACGATCATATCCGCAAAGATACCGACGCGCGCGGCAACGGATGCCGCGCCGTTTATGGCAACGGCATTTATCAGCACCGCGCCTATCCAGTAGATCGACATGTTAAGGCAGTTCATGACAAGGCTCATGAACGGGCTTAAAATCGTCATGGTGCGGTTTGCAAACAGCGAGTTGTTAAGAAGCTCGGTGTTGACCTTTTCAAACTTCTTTTCCTGATACTCCTCGGCATTGTACGCATGCACGACGCGGATGCCGGTGAGATTTTCGCGCGCGGACTGGTTGAGCGAATCCTGAAGCCACTGGATGCGCTTAAAGCGCGGAAACGTGCGCACGACGGCAACGCTCAGTATCGCAACAAGCAGCACGACCGCGATGCCCGTTGCCAGCGACCACTGCCACGCCTTGCCGGCGATCTTCATTATCGCCCAGACGGCCATGAGCGGCGCCTTGACAACGACCTGAAGCGACAAAACGACCAGCATCTGCACCTGAACAACGTCGTTTGTCGAACGGGTTATAAGGCTCGCGGTCGAAAAAGCGTTTATCTCCTCGAGAGTAAAGCTCTCGACCTTGTAGAACATTTCTTTTCTCAGACGCTTTGAGAAATTCGCCGCGATGCGCGAGGCAAAAAAGCACACCGCGATCGACGAGACAAGACTTCCGAACGCGCACAGCAGCATCATTCCGCCGGCGCTCCAGACATCGCCCATCGCGCTGCCCGGAGTTTCGATAAGCGTCGTTATCTCGGACATATAATCGGGTATCATAAGCTCAATAACGACCTGAGCACATACAAAAACAAGGCTGAACAGGCAAAACAGCCATTCCTTCGCTCTCAGATACCTGAACAGTTTCAAAAGCTTCAGCATTTAGCGGCAGCATCCTCCTTTTTCTTTTCCGCATCGAGCTTCTCCTCGATCATCGTCTGAGCAAGCTGCGCGGTTTCCTTGGTTTTGTGCTCCTTGACATACTCTGCGTCAATAACGCCGACAACATCTATGTATATATTCGTCTTTTTAAGAGGGAAATTGTGAATGACCCTGTCGGTATTGCGCAGCGCAACGCACACGACGGGGACGTTCGCTCTCTGCGCAATCTTGAACGAGCCTGCGTGAAACGGCAGCATATCCTCCTGCTTGCTGCGCGTGCCCTCGGGATAAATGACAACGGAGGCATAGTCCTTGTCGATATACTCGGTCGCCGCCTTGACGGTTTTGAGCGCTTCGCGGTTATTTTCCCTGTCAAGCGGCAGGCAGCCGCACTTGTGCATGACCTTGCCGATGATGGGGATCTTCAGATTGCCCGGCTTTGATACGAAGGTAAGCTCCTCCTTGGGCATCTTGTGTACCATGACGACGGGATCGGCAAGCGAGCGGTGGTTTGCTACCATAAGATAGCGCGTATCCTTCGGGATAAGCTCCGTTCCCGTTATCGAGACATCCGCGCGCGCATAGAAGCACAGCAGATCCGCCACGGCGTGCAGATGCCACAGCCAGAATTTCGACGGCTTTTCCTGCGGCTTGCTCTTTCTTATGAAAAGCTCCGTAGACAGCAGCATCACGAGCACGTACGCAATGTGCGCACCGAAGAAATATTCAAGAAAGCGCAGCAGCAGTATGCCCGTTGTCTCCAGGGCATTGCCCGTCTGTCCGGCAATGAGCGTGTGCAAAACGGAGCCTCCGGCTCCGATAGCGGCAAATATTTTAAGAAGCATGAACAAGCCTCCCGGTTCGAACTTAAAAATATATGATGTTTATTCATTTTACCACGAGTTCGTGATTTTCCAACATTAATTTTTTGAACATTTTAATAATTTTTAACTTTTTAGTTCCAATGTAAAAACACATTTTTCGACTTTTCACGGAAGAATGCCCAAAATCGGGGTAGCTTCGTTATATAAATATCAGTGTTTTGACCTTCTTCGGTGCATTTTTGTGTGTTTTGCACACCTTGAGCGCTAAAATCGCGCATCTTTCGTAAAAATTGATAAATTTGTTGAAATTGAACGAAAGGCGCTAATTTTAAAATTGATTTTTGCCCCATAATAGTATAAAATACATAAACGAGTTGTTAACGGCTTATAAACACCGTATCCGTTGCGACTCCCAGTTCAGTAATCAATTTAATAGGAGTGAATTTTATGGAATCCCTTAAGTTCCTGGCACCTGCTCTCGCAGTGGTCGCTCTGCTGTTTGCTTTCTATAAGATAGCATTCGTCTCCAAGCAGGACGCAGGTACCGAGCGCATGAAGGAAATCGCAGCGGCTATCAACGATGGCGCAAAGGCTTTCCTTTTTGCAGAGTACAAGATCCTTGCGATCTTCGTAGTCGTTCTGTTTATTGCCATCGGCCTCGGTCTGGGCAGCTGGATCACCGCACTTTGCTTCCTGTTCGGTGCTCTGTTCTCCATCCTTGCAGGCTACATCGGCATGAATGTTGCAACCAAGGCTAACGTCCGCACCGCAAACGCAGCACGTACAAGCGGCATGAACAAGGCTCTGTCGATCGCATTCTCCGGCGGCTCTGTCATGGGCATGTGCGTTGTCGGCCTCGGCCTTCTCGGCGCATCCGTCCTGTTCCTCATTTTCGAGGACACCAACGTTCTGTTCGGCTTCTCCCTCGGCGCAAGCTCGATCGCTCTGTTTGCCCGTGTCGGCGGCGGTATCTACACCAAGGCTGCTGACGTCGGCGCAGACCTCGTCGGCAAGGTCGAGGCAGGCATCCCCGAGGACGACCCCCGCAACCCTGCAGTTATCGCAGATAACGTCGGCGACAACGTAGGCGACGTTGCAGGTATGGGCGCTGACCTGTTCGAAAGCTATGTCGGCGCTATCATCTCCGCAATGACCCTCGGCGCAGTTGTCGTTGCCGAGTTCGGCGATCTGTCCGTTATCTTCCCGCTGGTCATCGCGGCATGCGGTATCCTCGCATCCGTTATCGCTACCTTCTTTGTCCGCGGCAAGGAAGGCTCCAACCCCCACAAGGCACTGAAGATGGGCTCGTATGTTTCCGCCCTTCTCGTTGTTATAGCCGCCATCATCCTCAGCAAGGTCATGCTCGGCAGCTACGGTCCTGCCATCGCGATCGTTGCAGGTCTGGTCGTCGGCCTCGTTATCGGTATCGTTACCGAGGTCTACACCTCCGGCGATTACAAGTTCGTCAAGAAGATCGCTCAGCAGTCCGAGACCGGTTCGGCAACCACCATCATCTCCGGCACCGCAGTCGGCATGATGTCCACCTGGGTCCCCGTCATCCTCATCTGCGTAGGCATCTTCCTTGCTTACAAGTTTGCAGGCCTGTACGGCATTGCTCTTGCGGCAGTCGGCATGCTCTCCACCACCGGCATCACCGTCGCGGTTGACGCTTACGGCCCCATCGCCGACAACGCCGGCGGCATCGCAGAGATGAGCGGCCTTGACCACTCCGTGCGTGAGATCACCGACAAGCTCGACGCAGTCGGCAACACCACCGCAGCAATGGGCAAGGGCTTCGCGATCGGCTCTGCCGCTCTGACCGCACTTGCTCTGTTCGTTTCCTTCACCCAGGCTACCGGCCTGACCGCAGACCAGGTCGCACTGACCAGTCCCACCGTCGTTATCGGTCTGCTCATCGGCGGCATGCTCCCGTTCGTGTTCTCGGCAATGACCATGGACTCCGTTTCCAAGGCCGCTTACAGCATGATCGAAGAGGTTCGCCGTCAGTTCCGCGAGATCCCCGGTATCATGGAAGGCAAAGCAAAGCCCGACTACAAGACCTGCGTTGCTATCTCCACCACCGCTGCTCTTAAGGAAATGCTCGTTCCCGGCATCATGGCAGTCGTTGCACCTCTGGCAGTCGGCCTCATCCTCGGCTCGACCGCTCTTGCAGGTCTGCTGGCAGGCTCCCTCGTTTCCGGTGTTATGATGGCAATGTTCATGTCCAACGCCGGCGGCGCATGGGATAACGCAAAGAAGTACATCGAGGAAGGCCACCACGGCGGCAAGGGCAGCGATGCTCACAAGGCAGCCGTCGTCGGCGACACCGTAGGCGATCCGTTCAAGGACACCTCCGGTCCGTCGATCAACATCCTCATCAAGCTCATGACTGTCGTTTCCACCGTTTTCGCAGCTATCTTCACTGCAAACGGCCTGTTCTGATAATCAAAAGGCTCACCGCCCTGCATCCATAGGATATAGGATGCAGGGCGGTTTTTACACTTTAATCATACTTTATTAACAAAAAAGCGCGGTTTTTATGGCATAATAAGCGCAGTTCATAATACAAATGCGCCCGGCTTGACACGGGGTGTATAATATTATGGTAAACCAAAAGTATTGGAGATCATTATGCTGAAGAAAAAAATAAAAAAGTTTTTTGCTTTCGCGATGGCTCTGGTCATGACGATGAGCGTTATGCTCTCGTGCATGTCCGTTTCGGCTTTTGCCGTGTCGCAGTCGGAGATAGACGCGCTCAAGTCTCAGAAGTCTCAGCTTTCGAGTCAGAAGAGCAGCCTCCAGTCTACGATCAACTCTCTTCAGAGTCAGCAGAGTGACCAGATAGCGCTGAAAAACGCGCTTGACGAGAAAAACGCCATCACCGTAAAGCAGATCCTTAATCTAAACGAGCAGATAGATCTGCACACCGAGCTTATCGAGCAGAAGACCGCCGAGGTCGAGGAAGCTCAGAAAGTTGCCGACGCTCAGCTTGAAAAATACAAGGTTCGCGTTCGCGCCATGGAGGAATCGGGCAGATACAATTATTTCGAGGTTCTGTTCGGCGCCAGCAGCATCGGAGAGTTTTTGAGCCTTATTGATGATATCGGCGATATCATGAAAAGCGACAAGGAACTTGAGGATGCTTACCGCCAGTCCGTTGACGACCTCAAGGCCGTAAAGGCAGAGTATGAGCAGGCCAAGGCCGAGATGGAGGACAGCAAGGCAGAGCTTGAGACTCTCAAGGCCCAGCAGGAAAAGGACATCGCCCAGGCCAATGCTGTTATCGCTTCGCTTCAGGGCGATATAAGCTCCAACTCCTCGCTGCTCAGCGAGCTTTCCGCGCAGGAAAAGGCTCTTAACGCCGACATTCAGGCGAAGATCGCCGAGCTGAACAAACAGCAGCAGCAACAGCAGGGCGGCGGAAGCAGCGGCGGCGGAAGCACTGTCGGCACCGGAAACCTCGTTTGGCCGAGCTACTGCACCTACATAACAAGCCGTCAGGGTCCGCGCACCCACCCCATCACGGGCGAGTATAAAAACCACGGCGGCACCGACATCGGCGCAAGCTACGGCAGCGCGATCTACGCAGCCGACTCCGGCACGGTAGTGCGCTCGGCCGACGGCTGGAACGGCGGCTGGGGCAACTACGTCATGATCGACCACGGCAACGGCATGCAGACGCTTTACGCGCACATGTCCTCGCGCGCAGTCTCCGTCGGCCAGACCGTTTCGCGCGGCCAGACCATCGGCTATGTCGGCTCGACCGGCATGTCAACCGGCCCGCATCTGCATTTTGAGATGTACATAAACGGCTCGAGGATCGATCCGCAGACGCGCTATCCCGGCGTAAGCTTCACTTACTCGGCAAACGCTTGATGTAAATACGCATTTAAAAATCCCGAAGGATGATTCCTTCGGGATTTTTATATTTATCATCTTTACCATCGGTTAACAAGGGCAAATACGCCTGACAGCGTGCCTTTTCGGCGCTTTTTGTCCTTTTCGCCTTGACGGGCGCCAGCCCGCCTGCACCTCAAAAAAACAAAAATCACTCGAAAATTCATCGCTGGCAGGTGCAAGGCAGTTTTGCCGGAGCTCCAAATGCGGACAGACAAGGAAAGACCCGAAGAGAATACTTGCCGTATTGTCAAGGGGCTTGACGCGGTATGGGCGTATTTCTGCCCGTCAAAACCGTGTCTGTCCTTGTCAACCGATGGTATCATCAGGGATGGGGCTTACCCTCACGGTAGGCCGCCATGATATCGCGGAAAACCTCGCCGTTGGAAGGCGGAGTCCAGGTGATGGCGTTTGCACCGGCATCAATGGTCTTCATGATGCTCTCTTCCGTCGGGCCGCCGGTAGCAATGACCGGAACATCGGGGTGTGCGTCCTTTATTCTGCGGACAAGATCCGGCGTATCTGACGCGGCGGAGACGTTGAAGATATCCGCACCGGCCTTCAAACGGGCTTCAAAATCCGTTTCCTTTCTCGCGACGGTCACAACGACGGGGATATCGACCGTGTGGCGCACAAGCGACAGCACCTCGTTTGAGGTCGGGTCATTGAGCACGACGCCGGTCGCGCCCTGCATCTCGGCAAACATGGCAAGGTTTATCGCCCTCTGCCCCTGCGTGAGTCCGCCGCCGACGCCGGAGAACACGGGGATATCCGCCGCGGTGAGCAGCGCCTGGGTTATCACGGGCTGCGGCGTGAAGGGATACACCGCCAGGATCGCGTCGGCGTTGACGTTTCTGATAATGCTCAGATCGGTCGAGAACACGAGCGATTTGATGCGCTTCCCGAAAACGATTATACCGCTGCATTTGTAAATGCATTCGGGCACACGAAGTGCGAACTTACGCAGCGTACCATCAACTCGGTTGGGCAGTTTTTTCTCAATTGATACTTCGTCATGCATAATTTTCACTCTCCAATATTCTTTTAAATGCCTCAGCTCCGACGAGCAGCACCTCTTCGTCAAAGTCAAATTTGCTGCTGTGCAGAGGGGCTCCTCCCCTGCCGCCGTTCACGCCGAGGAACATGAACATACCTTCGACTTTCTGCTGATATTCGGCGAAATCCTCCGCCGCCATGACAGGCTCGACGAGAACGACATCGTCCATAGAATCGAGCACAGTGTAAAACTTCTCGACCAGTGCACGCGGATTTGCAACATAGGGATAGTGAACGATAGTCTGCATGGAGATGCCGGCTCCCGTTGCCATCTCAAGGCCCTTGAGCAGTGCAATTATCTGACGCATGAGCTTATCGTAAAGCTCGTTGCTGAAAACGCGCAGAGTTCCGCTCATGGTGACCTCCTCGGCAATGACGTTGTGCGACGTTCCGCCGACGATCTTGCCGAGGGTCAGCAGTGCATCCTGATGCGGATCGACGTCGCGCGTTATGACCGACTGTATCATAGTTATAAGCTCGGCTGCGACAACGATGGCGTCAATGCCCATCTGCGGCGTTGACGCGTGGGCGCTTTTGCCGTGGATCTTTATCTCAAAATCGCTTGTCTGCGCCATGAGGTTCGACCAGCGTATGCCGATCTTGCCGCCGGGCACTGTCGGCCACAGGTGCAGACCGTAGATGCGATCGACCTTTGGCGAAACGAGCGCGCCCTCGTCGATCATTTTTCGCGCGCCGCCCCAGCCCTCTTCGCCGGGCTGGAACAGCAGCACGACGTTGCATTTGAGCTTATCGCGGTTGAGCGATATCCACTTTGCCAGAAGCAAAAGGATCGTCATATGTCCGTCGTGTCCGCAGCCGTGCATCACGCCCTTGTTGCGCGAGCGGAAGCGGAATTTATTCTCCTCAGTGTTTTTCATCCCGTCCATATCGGCGCGGAAGGCTATCGTGCGATCTGCGCCCTTAGCGTAAAACACCGCCTTGAGTCCCACTTCGGCGAGCACCTTCAGCTCATCGGGGCGGCATGCTTCGATTATCGGCTTTATGTATTCGTGCGTTTTGTGAAGCTCGAAGCCGATCTCGGGTATTCTGTGCAGGTCGCGGCGTATCTTGACGCAGTCGTCCTTCATGCTGAGTATCTGTTCGCTTATCTGCATTTAGTTATTTCTCCGTTGCAATAAGTATCTTGTATCCCTCGTTTTTTATGCGCACATCCGACTTTTCCTTGCAAAGCCTGTACGCAACATATGCGTCGCCGCACGCGCCGGTGAGGCTGACGATGAATATCACATAACACTGCCAGAACAGCTTGTCGGGCAGAGCTATCATCAGTATGAGCAGCACAAGGCAGACCGCAGCCGCCGGAGCAAGGCTCATTATCAAGTAGCTGCGCTTATCCAGCCAGCACTTGTATTCTATATATGCGCTCATCCTGCCGCGCACGACGCGCGCAGGCTTGCCTGTGAGCTTGCCGATGATAATACATTTTAAATATTCCTGCCCGACAAGGCAGGCAGCCGTTATCAGCATGATGAGGATAAATCTTCCCAACAGCGCAAACACACCCGATGCATCAAACAGCAGGCTTATGTCTTTGAGCAGACAGCAGACCACCGTGAGCGCCACGGCGACGGCCGCGGCTGCGGCATATAGCCGAAGGCTCAGCTTTTTATCGCCGTCAAGGTCTATCGTCCCGGTCGTGTATCCCGAGGGCAGCTTGTTTTCAAACGTCATAGTCACCGCATTTCCGGCAGCGGTATGCTCTTATTGAGCAGGACCTTGCCAAAACACATGAGCGTTATGCCCGAGCTTGCAGAGACGGTCACGTCGGCGTCGCTCCTGTCGCGGTTTGCCGAGAAAAGATAGACGTTTCCGCTGTAATCCTGGCAATACTGCTTGCACTTCATGTCGCCGTCAACGAAGAACAGGCCGACGTCGCCGTCGTGGATAATGGCTCCGCGCTTGCACAGCGCAACATCGCCGTCGTGGATATACGGCTCCATGCTGTCGCCCGCTATGCGCACGGCAAAATCGGCGGCACTGCCCTTTTCGACCGCATAGTCCTCATAATCGTCGCCGAGGGCGGGCGATGCGTAGCCTGCCGCGGCCGGGGTGAGGTAAAGAGGTATTATCTTGCTTTCGGGCGAATTTACGCTCGGCTTTTCCTCGCGGCGCGACAGCTCATGGTCGATGACCATATTTACAAGCTCCCTGCCGCTTTCGCTCAGCCGCCTGTATTTGCCGATAAACTGCCACTCGCGCAGGTCCGGCATTTTAGGCAGCGCATTATCCTCGCACAGCCGCTCGACCGGAACGTTGAGCAGCTTGCAGATATGCATCATCATGTCGAAATCGACTTTCTGATTATCGCGCTTTACCATGCTGTAAAGCGTCTGTGCGGAAACGTTCAGCCTCCGGGCAAGCTCGCTGATGCTTATGCCCTGCTCCTGAAGTATCTCCTTGAGCATCGAGCCTCTCAAGCAGCACACCTCCTACATTACATTAAGTATAGCATAGCATCCTGCAAAGATTATGTCAAGGAATAAGCTATTTTATTAAAATTATGTGTATGCGGATTTGACACGGGGCACCATATTGGCGTATCATTTTGACGTATAAACATTTACCCTCGCGTTTGGAGTGAAAGTAATGAAGCATAAGGATATCCGCCGCGACATGCACCGCATTGCGCTCGAGCGTGAGCTGCTCTGGCTCGGCATAGCGCTTGCGCTATACATTGCCGCCTCGGCAGTGGGCGCCGTATATGTCAATCTGCCTAAATGGGCAACGCTCATTTTGGCGATCGTGCCCATTGTCGTTGCCGCAGTCACGCCGCTGCGCAATGCATTCGGAAAAATTTTCGGCGGCAAGGTGCTGTCGTATGAGCTGCTGATCGTTCTCGCATGCGCCGGAACGGCCTGCATGCAGAATTTTAACGAGGCGTTTTTCGTGCTCGTGGCCTTTGACGCCGGCAGCTGCTTTGAGCACATCTTTGCAGGCAAAAATCAAAAGCACACACCGTATCTTGCCTTTCTGCGGCCCGAATACGTCGCGGTCGAGCAGGACGGCAGGATGAACATGGTCGATCCCGTGCGCATACGTCCGGGAACGGTCATGACCGTCGGAAAAAACGAGCTTATTCCGCTCGACGGAATAGTGGTTGACGGCAGCAGCTCGGTCGATGCCTCGGCCTACACCGGCGACAGGCAGCCGATCGACGTCGGCGTGGGCAACGAGGTCGTTTCGGGCTGCGTAAACCTCGGAAACACGCTGAAGATCCGCGTCACGGGGCTTTACAACAACTCGACTCTCGTTCGCGCCTCGCAGGCGGTCGAAAGCGCGCCCAAGAGCGTTTCGCGCCGTGAAAAGCGCTTTGCCGGCATATCGAAGCTGTTCACCCCCATAGTGATCGCCCTTGCAATAGCGCTGGTCATCATCCCGTCGATCATCACCGGCGAATGGCTCGACTGGGCGCACAGGGCGCTGATCTTCCTCGCCGCCGCTTCGTTTGCTCAGCCGCTTATCGTCACGTCCATGGCCTATTTTGCCGGACTGAGCACTGCGGTCGGGCACGGCATTATCATCCGCGGCAAGAGCGGGCTTGAAGCCCTTGCAGACTCGGCAACTGTCGTCATGGACAAGACCGGAACCGTCACCGAGGGCAGCTTTTCCGTCACCGGCGTTGAGCCGAAGGGCATCAGCAGCGCAGATCTTGTTTCCCTCGCTGCGTCGGCCGAGAGCTATTCAAACCACCCGATCGCGCTTTCGCTGCGCAGAGCGAGCACAACGGTCATCGATCCCGAGCATGTCACAAACGTGCGCGAGCTTGCCGGGCGCGGTATTGAAGCCGATGTTTACGGCAGACGCGTTCTCGTCGGCAACACGGCGCTTATGAACTCGAACGGAATTAAGTGCGACCGCACCGACAGGCATCTGTCCGTTGTTCACGTCGCCGCCGGCGGCATTTACTATGGTTATATCATCATCGACGACAGGGTCAAGGACGGCGCAAAGGACGCCGTACGCGAGCTGTACGACGCAGGCATCGAAAAGGCCGTGCTCCTGACCGGCGACACCGAGCGCGTCGGCAAGGCCGTCGGGCGCGCCCTCGGCGTTTCGGATGTTATGACCGAGCTTCTGCCCGAGGACAAGGTGGTTGCCGTAGGCGAGCTGCTGCGCGAAAAGCATGCAGGCAAGCTCGCGTTCGTGGGTGACGCGGTGAGCGACGCATCGGTCATCTCAAAGGCCGACGTCGGCGTTGCCATCGGCGCATTGAACCCCCGTGCGGCAGCGTCGAGGTCGGACATTCTCATCATGAGCGACGATATACGCAAGCTGCCGCTGGCCATGCGCATATGCAAAGCCGCATCGCGCACCGTAAGGCTGAGTCTGCTGCTCGCCTCTGTCGTAAAGCTTGCGGTGCTGCTGCTCGCAGCCCTCGGAAGCATAGGAATGATCGCAGCCGTCACGGCGGACACGCTGGCATTTATGCTGACGGTCGCCGGCGCATACAGGATATACAAGGTGAAATGAGGCCTATGAATACATACGATTTTGACAAAACGATCTTCTACCCCGATTCATCCGTGACCTTCGTCAGGTGGTATATGCGCCGCCATCCGTTTGCGCTGCTGTGCTGGCTGCCGAGGATGGCCGTGATCGGGCTTGCGTATCTTTTAAAGCTCATCCCCAAGGAAAAGCTCAAGGAGAATATATTCAGCTTTGTGCGCCGCATCGACGATATCGACGACGTTTTGAAGGTCTATTGGGACGAGCACGAGAGCCGGATCGTACCGTGGTACCGCGCGCAGCACAGGCCGGACGACATTGTGATCTCGGCCTCTCCCGAATTTGTCGTAAAGCCCATGACCGACAGGCTCGGCATCGAGCTTATCGCCTCGCCGATGGATAAGCGCACGGGCAAAATGTACGGCCGCAACTGCCACGGCGAGGAAAAGGTGCGCAGGTTCTATGCCGCTCACCCCGGCGCCGTGACCGAGGCGTTTTACTCCGACTCTCTGTCCGACACGCCCATGGCGCGCATAGCTCAGAGGGCCTATCTCATCATCGATAAGGGGCAGACCCCCGTTCCCTGGCCGGAAGAAAAATAAAGCGTCCGCCTTGACATTAAACAAGGCAGACGCTGTAACAGGCATAAAAAGTGTGCTGCGGCAAGCGCTTAGCTCAGTATGTGATCGTAATTAAACGAACCTGAAAACCGTCACTTGGCAGAGTGGCGGTTTTTGCTTTTTCAGTGACACGTTAAACCCCTGTGCAATTTTCTGCACAGGGGGCGTTTTTTATTTGCTTTCTTCTCCGCTTTCCACGAAAATCCGCTCTGCTTCTTTCTGCGCGCCTTGAAGCGTCTGCAATGCGTCATCGCTTCGCCCTTCTTTTAAGGCATTGACGGCATCCGTCATACGGTTAAACATCATAAAATACAGCTTTTTATACATGATCGCTCCTCCGTTTACTGAGTCATTTGTGAGTCATAATTGATTTATAAATGAGTCGAATTTACACATAATAATAGAATGCAGATATAATTTTGTCAACAACATAATCGGAGGATTTTCCAATGCCGCTTGACGAAAAAGCCCGTTATACAATGAGAATAGATCGTGATCTGCTTGAGAAATTCGGCTATATAGCCGAATATGAGGGCAGAACGAAAAATCGCGAGCTTGAGCAGATGATAAAGCGCCGCGTTGTGGCATTTGAAAAGGAGTTCGGAGAAATCGAGCTCTGATATATACAAAAGCCGACCCCCTGTGCAATTTTCTGCACAGAGGGTCGTTTTTCATACAGCAATATCGAGCATGCGGCATATCATGACCGCCGCCTGAGCGCGGGTCGCGCCGCTGTCCGGCAGGAGCAGGCCGCCGCCGACGCCCTTGACTATGCCCAGCGCGCATGCGGCGTTAAGCTCCGTGCGCATGGACTCGTTGACGGCTCCGGCATCGGAAAAGCCCGAGAGCACATCCTCAAGCTCGCTTATATCCTTGCCGCTTAGCACAAGATACCTTGTCATCATGCAGCCAAGCTCGGCGCGGCTTATGCTCCTGCCGGGGCGGAGAGCGCCGTCCTCATAGCCTCGCATTATGCCGTTTTCGCACGCCCACAGCAGCGCGTCACGGCACCAGCTGCCGGCCGCGGAAGCGTCGGAAAAATCAAGCTCACCGCTGACCTCGGGCTGCCCTGCCGCGCGGTAGAGCGCTGTTGCGAGCATTGCGCGAGTAAGGCCGACATTCGGCGAGAAAACGTTTTTTGCCGTTCCGTTCAATATGCCCTCGGCTGCGACGCGGTCAACGTCATTGTAAAACCAGTCGCCGGGCTTAACATCCGCAAACAGATTGCCGCGCGCGGTAACGGTCATGCTCGTCTCGTCCGAGCGGATGCCGTTCCACTTCACGACGCTCACCGCGCGAATAACGGTGCCGCCGGGCACATAAAACGCACCCGTGTACTTTTTCGCGTTTGACGGCGTGGGCATGCTGCCGTCGAGCGTGTAGTATACGCTGCCGCGCGCATCGCCGGAGAGGGTAACGCGCATGCCGCTTTCGTCCTTTTCAAGACTAACAGCCGGCTTTGCAATTCCGGCGGCGGTGCCGTTTTTGCCGGGATAGGCATTAAAGTATATCTTGCCGTTTTCAAGGCTTATTCCGCGGCGCATGAACATTTCGCTCAGCGTCACGAATTTATAGCCCTGCGCCTGAAGCGTATCGATAGCGCGCAGCGCGGCCGTGACGGAGGTCGAGTGCGTGTCGTGCAAAAGCGCAATTGAGCCGTCGCGCGCCTGCTTTATAAACTCGCGATAAACGGAGTCTGCGTTCTGGCTTTTCCAGTCGTATGTGTCCATCGACCAGAAGAAGCACGGCGTGTTCGCGGCCTTGAGGACGCGCTGATTATAGTCGCCGTAGGGCGGACGGAGCATGTAGCTGAAATTCTGGCCGATGGCCTTGTCGAGTATCGCGTCGGTTTTCTGAAGCTCCTGGCGGATCTGCGCATCGGTCTTTGTCGTCATCGCCGGGTGATCATAGGTGTGGCTCGCTATCTCGTGACCCTCCTGCCAGGCGCGTTTGACAAGGCCGGGGCTGCGCTCGGCCATCTGGCCGACGAGGAAGAAGGTGCAGTGCGCGCCGCGCGCCTTGAGTCCGTCAAGGAGCCGGGCGGTGTTGCTGCTCGAGGGGCCGTCGTCGAAGGTGAGCGCAATGAGCTTATCTCCGTCGGCGCTCGCCGATACCGGCAAAGCTCCCACTAACATCAGCACGGCAAGAAACGCCGCGGCAAGCTTTCTGAATTTTTTCATATTTTAAAACCCCAATTTGACCATATTCTTGTCGTTTGCAAAGCTTGACATCTCGCAGACGAAAAGTATCTCGTCAGCGCCTTTATCGGCGGCAAGCTGCTTTGCCGAGCCCATGTAATAGCGCAGATCGAGCATGATTATATTCTCGTAATCGGCCGTGAGGAACGGCACAAGGCTGTTTGCAAACGAGTCTTTTATAACAAGCAGCGTTTTGCCGTTATTGCAGCCGCCTGTTATGGTCGTCTCGCCGTAGTTTCCGCCGAGAAAGACCTTGTATTTATCCTTTTCTCCGGCAGCGGACATATCGTAAAGCGGTATCTCCTTCCCGTCGGCCGTGACCTTCAGGTTATCCGACACCGGGGAGATGTAAACACCGTCGCACTTTGCCGCCGGGTCGAGTGTCTTTGAATAGGTCGTGCCGAGGAAGCTGTCACTGAAAAGCTCGGGGGATGCTTCGTACTTTCCGTCCGGCAGCAGCGCTTTATAAGCCGTGTGCGCGCCGTACCATGTCCAGTGGTGGTCGGTGCGGTAATACACCTGCTGCTGGGTCTTTGCCTCGCTCAGCGCGGTATACAGGTCGGGAAAGCTCACGTCCGGCATTGCGCTTTTGACCGTGTTATAAAGCTTTTCGGCGTCATACATCTGCGCGTGCGCCGGGAGCTTATCGCTCATGACCGTGCCCGTTGCCGGAACGAGCAGCATCGTTGTTTTCACTCCGCACGACTGCACGAAGTCGGAAACAAGCCCGATATTGCGCCGCAGATTTGTTTCATCGACCTTGTCGGGCGTGATCTTTTCCATATAATATCCGTCCGAGCCGAGGTACGCGCCGCCTATATCCTTGAAGCCTGCGAGCTTTTTGACCTGCGAGCCGAGCTGCGTCCATGTGTCGCGCGCCGGGAACTGATCGGAGATATAGTCGGTTATTTTATTCTGAAAGCTGCCGTCGAGGATGCTGTCAAACGTGAGCTTTGGCGCGGTTTGCAGCATGCGGTTTTCATTGTCGGAAAACGTCCTGTCCTCCCCGGCGAACACAAACGCCGCAGGGAGAATTATGACGGCAAGGAACAGCGCGATGAGCGCTATGTGGAATTTTTTCATTACGCTCACCTCTTAGAATCTAAAGTAAAGGAAGGGATTGTAGCTGTCGCCGATAAGCAGGATCATGCTCAGTGCCAGAAGCGCTATCGTCATAACGCTTTTGATCGTAAAGGCCGCTTTTTCGTTCATTGCGCCCGTTGCGGAGAGGAAAAGCCTCTTCGGAAGCTCGGTGGAGGCAACGCAGCAGATGATCAGGAGCACCGCCTTTGTAAAAAGCGTGTACACATCCATGCCGCCTACGGCTCCGTTTGCTCCGAACATCGAGCCGAGGTACGGCAGGAGAACGCCGACGTCGTCGCTTGCGAATATGACCCAGCCGATGACGATCAGCAGCAGCGCATACACATGGCGGAAAAGCTTCGGCAGCTTATCCAATGCTTTGAGCAGGAACAGCTTTTCTATAAACAGTATCACAAAGTAATACAGGCCCCACATGACGAAGTTCCAGCCCGCTCCGTGCCAGAAGCCGGTGAGCGACCAGACGATCAGCAGGTTCAGTGCCTGACGGGCAAGACCGCAGCGGTTGCCGCCTAGTGGGATATAGAGATATTCCTTGAACCACGTGCTCAGCGTGATATGCCACCTGCGCCAGAAGTCTGTTATGGACACGGACTGATACGGATAGCGGAAGTTTTCGGGGAACTTGAAGCCGAACATCCTGCCGAGACCGATAGCCATATCCGAATAGCCGGAAAAGTCAAAATATATCTGGAAGGTATACGCTATCGCACCCGTCCACGCCATCAGTGCCGAGACGTCGCCGCCAAGGGCGTATATTTCCGACCACACCGCGCCCATCTGGTTTGCAAGCAGCACCTTTTTGCCGAGGCCGACCACAAAGCGCATAACGCCCTCGGAAAAGTCGGCCGTAGTCACGCTGCGCTCGGCAAGCTGATCCTGCACGTCGGCATAGCGGACTATGGGGCCTGCTATGAGCTGGGGGAACATGGTGATGTACATGCCGAAGTCGATGAGGTTTTTCTGCACCCTGACATCGTTGCGATAAACGTCGATGGTGTAGCTCATCGCCTGGAAGGTGTAAAACGAAATGCCTATGGGCAGCGCGATATTGAGAAGGTCAAAGCTTGAGCCGAATATCGCGTTTACGTTCGTTATGATAAAGTCGGTGTACTTAAACACGCTCAGCAGGCCGATATCTATGACGACCGACAAAACGAGCAGCAGCTTCATGCGCTTTTGCCTGCCGCGGTTTTTGTCCATGAGCCGGCCGAAAATATAGTTTACCAGAATGGAGAATATCATCAGGAAAACATACTTCGGCTCGCCCCATGCGTAGAACACAAGGCTGACTATCAGCAGAAACAGGTTTCGCCCCTTTTTCGGGCAGATGTAGTACCCCAACAGGACAAGGGGCAAATAAACGCACAGGAATATCGTACTGCTGAAAACCATGTATGTCTCTCCGTTTACTTAGTAAATTCTTTGAACGCTGTCTCCGCGTTCTGCGGCGCGTCGCTCATTATAAGCAGAACGCAGTCGCCGTCGGTTTTTACAACGGCGCTTTCGGCGCGCTGCACCTGCTGCGGCTCATAGGTCTTGTACATCTGAACGCGCGACCGGACATGCTCGCGCAGACTGTCGGCCATGGCGGAAGCGTCGGACTTATCCTTGAGCTGCACCACAGCGATCTCGTACGCCATGCCGTCGGCGGCATAGGCGAGGAAAAAGCCGTGAATTTTATTATACTCCAAATCGGATATATATGAAAAGGCCTTTTCGGCATTTTCATCCCAACTGCCGCTAACTTTCATCTCCGGCAGGGTCTTATCGGCGCTTACCATGCTGTTTTCAAGCGCCTGCATGTCGATGCTCTTCGTTTTTTCGCCGCAGGCGCACAGCGAAAGTGAGAGCATCACGGCGCACAGGGCGCATACTATTCTTTTTATCATCATGCCATCCTCGTAACGCTGCTGGTGCCGCCTATTATCGTATTGTGGTTATAGGTATTGTCGCTATAGCCTGAAGAATCGCCGCTGCCCATATCACCGAAGGCCTTGTTCACGGCATCGTCTATCTTCTGCTGAATCTCGTCGGTAACGCCCGGATCGACATCCGGATCTTCGGTTTTCTCATAGTTTATGTACACGCAGAAAACGTTGTCGTCGCCTGCTTCGAGCCAACTCCAGCTGAAGCTTACACCGTAGCCTGCGTTAAATACAACCGTGTTCTCGACACTGTTCATTATGGTATCGGCAAGGTTATAGATATCGTCGCTTATATCCTTGCCGAAATCAAGGCTTACAACGCCCTGCCGCGCATAGAGCGCCGCACGCATCTGCTCGGGAATAGTGTAAACATCCTTGCACTGCGTTCTGTTGACGTAAGCATAGTTGTACTCATAGCCGTCGGCCGCCGGGAAAAAGTCGGTGTTCCACTCCTGCGAGTTCATCATCTCGTCGTTGAGGTTAAAGTGCGAGAAGTTTCCTTCGCCGGAACCGGCATCGGAATAAATATCGGTGTGGTACCACTGCCCGTCGAGCTTCACAAGATCCCATGAATGCGACAGATGCGAATCATGCACGACCATGCAGTCGATGCCCAGCATCTGCATGAACAGCCTGAAGGTCGTTGCATAACCGACGCAGACGGCCTCGTGGTTCTTGAGCACGCCGTTGGGATTGTCCACAGGCTTGCTTTCATCCTCGGGAATGGCCGTCATCGAGCCGCTGTCAAAGCCGATGTTTGCCGTCATCCATTTATAAACGGCAAGCTCCTTTTCGTAATCGCTCATGCCGTCGGTGATTATCTCGTCAAGCACGCTCTTTGCCATGCCGAGCGTCTCCTTATCCTTATCGGAAAGGTTCGAGGCATTGCCCGACTTGTACGCATCGGATATCTGCGTCGTCGCCTTTATGACGTACTCGCCGCCGACGGTGACGTCGTTCTCCTGCGCAACGTCCTCGGTCTCCTCGCCTCCGGCGTTTTCTTCAAGCGCTTTGACCTTGAAGATGGTAAACACGTTCAGCGCCAGAAGCAAAACAAGCATCACCGGCGTTACAACGTACATTATTCTAACAAGCTTTCTTTTCATGTAAGCAGCTCCTTTCGGATATTAATACGTTTGAAAGCGGAAAAAGTTCCGCCCAAAACTGTGTGGTTTGCATTAGCACAGTTAATATACCCTCCGGCACGGTCAATGTCAAGTGCAGGACTGTTAATTTTAATCCTTGCTTTACACGAAGAAAAATAATATACTAAAATAGTAAAAACATTCCCACGGAGGTTTTTTTGTGACTGATCTCAGATTTTATTTTGACGGCACGAACGGAACGCCGGTCAACGGAGAGGTGCTGCTCGACGTCATGATATCAAAGGAGGAAAAGCCCGAGGATATCGGGCAGCTCAAATTCAGATACTCCGACTCGTTTTTCCTGCACTCGGCCTGCTCCTACGACCATGAGCTTGCGATAATGTCGCTGGGGCTTACGATGAGCGCGTTCACTTACAAAGCCGACGGCGACAAGCACGCAAGGGCGGCGCTGCATGCGATTGGCTGCGACGACCGCACTATCGAAAGCTTCCGCTTCGACGATCAGCAAAGCTGCGCCGACTCCTGCGGATACATCATCGCGGCAAAAAAGCTGCCGGACGATACCTTCCTTATCCCCGTCGTTATACGCAGCCACTGCTACGGCGGCGAATGGGTCAGCAACGCGCACGCGGTCGAGGAAGCATACCCCGACCATGCCGTGGGCTTCAAGGCCGCGGCCGACGGCGTTTATGACGCGGTGACGAATTATCTCGATCACCGCGGCTTCGACCTCGGCCGGGTAAAGCTCTGGCTGTGCGGCTACAGCCGCGGAGGCGCTGTCACTAACCTGCTCGGCGCGCGCTTTACCTTTGAAAGCGGCATAGGCAAGGACAATATTTTTGCCTACAGCTTTGCAACACCCGTCACGGTGTTCGACAGGGCATGCCTTTTCACGGACAACATATTCAACATTATGTCCGAAATGGACATCGTTCCGCGCATGCCGCTGCGCTACTGGGCACTGACCCGATACGGCGCGGACATGATCGTTCCCTGCAAGGCCCGGCGCGGCCTGGGCGAATACACGCGCCTTCTCGGCCAGATGCAGGCGCAGTTTGCCGAGATAATGGGCGAGCTTGGCGTTGAAGCGGCCTATGTTCCGCTCGACGATCAGGAGCGCGCGCTCGATCTTCTGTTTGACTATATCGACGATCTGCTCGACACGCCGGAAAAATACCGCGACGACGGATATCAGCAGCTTGCAATGGACTATATGCGCAGCAAAATGCATGGCGACACCTTTGAGCTGCGCAAATTCCTCAATTTCCTGCTCGACGGGAACGAGGAGATGGCCGACGAGCTGTGCTCACTTATCGACAACTGGCACGATCTCGGCGGCATCGAAAAAATGCAGCGGCTGGGCATAATGCTCTCAAAGCGCAAATCCGGCGATAAGTCTCCGGCAACGGAGATCATATTCATGGTCATCGGCATTCTCTTCCGCTATGCCGCCAAATACACCGCGACAAAGGTCACAGGCGGCTCGCAGGATTATTTCTACGAGCAGTTAGTCATCCTTATAATCGACGCATATCAGCACGGAGGAGACTCATTTATACTCCAGCAGCACTGGCCGGAGGCATATCTTGCATGGCTCAGAGCCGCACCGCCCGAGGATCTTTTCCGCGTCGGCAGCTACGCGCGTCAATCAATAAAATAACCGCACAGAAAGGAGAAAAATATGGACAAGACCATTGTTGTCATGGCAGCCGGGCTCGGCTCGCGCTACGGCGGCGTTAAGCAGATAGAGCGCCTCGGCCCCGACGGCGAGATCCTTATGGAATACGCCATATACGACGCGATCCGCGCCGGCTTCAACAGGATCGTGCTCATAATCAAGCACGAGATATACAACGATGTCCGCGAAATGTTCGGAAACCGCATCGAGGAGAGCACCGGCATCAAGATAGACTACGCCTTTCAGACCCTCGACCGCTTCACCGAAAGCCGCCCGGAGTTCAAGGCGCGTACCAAGCCCTTCGGCACGGTCCACGCCGTCATATGCGCGGCAGACTGCATAAAAACGCCCTTTGCCGTCATGAACGCCGACGATTACTACGGCGCCGAGGCCTTCCGCGTCATGTCCGAGCAGCTTGAAAAGCTGCACTCGGCTCAGGACGCCGCCATGGTCGCCTACAGGCTGAAAAACACCGTCAGCCCCTTCGGTACCGTCACACGCGGAGTTTGCATGGTCGATAACGGGCTGCTCACCGGCGTCAGGGAGACATACAAGATCAAGGTCATGCCCGACGGCAGCATCCGCGACACGTCCGAGTCCGAGGACGGCCCCATCCTCGCGCCCGACACCTTTGTTTCCATGAATCTCTGGGGCTATCATCAGGATATTCTGCCCGTTATGGAGCGGTACTTTGCCGATTTCCTCGCCGCGCTCCCGGCAGACGAGATGAAGGCCGAGTGCCTGCTGCCGACAATGATGGGCGATTTGACAAACAGCGGCAAAATAAATATCTCGGTTTTGAACACGAACGACCGCTGGTTCGGCCTGACCTACAAGGAGGATAAGCCCGGAGCCGTCGCCGCGCTCACCGCGCTTCACGAAAACGGCATCTATCCCCCTACCCTCTGGCGCGGCTGACAGCGCATATAAAAACACAGCATCTTGAAATGATGAGATGCTGTGTTTTTTATTATGCGTTATGCGATTTTTTTCCTGCGCACGCCGAAATGCTCGAGCAGATGCGGAATATACAGGCTTGCGAGTATAAGCAGCGCGCCGCACACGCCCTGAACTGTGACCGGCTCGCTGAGGAACACGACGCCGAGCATCGACGCAAACGCAGGGCTTCAGACCGACAACAGCCTGTGCTTTGAAAAGCGCGGCATAACGCCGAATTTGAGCTTCTCCACGCCCGACAGCTTCGTTGCCTGCGGCATGGTCAAGGCCGGGCTTGGCGTTGCGCTCGTAAACCGCGTGATCGCCGACGAGTTGAGCGACGCCGTTGCCTATGTGCCGCTCGATCCGCCCGAGGTCATTGATATCTGCGCCGTCACCCCCGCAGACGATGTCATCTCACCCGCCGCAAAAATTTTCAAATCCTACGCTCTTGAATTTTTAGAGGATTTTTAGAGGCGCTTTGGCACATCTACGAATACATTTATCTCTGGTCGCCCGGTGTCGAGGGTACCGACGAAACCATAGCTGCCTCGCGTAACGCGAGTGTGGCAGACGGTTTTGTTGCCCGGTTCGGAACTGCGGTGGAAACCGTAGCGTTTCGCGCTTTTTTAGAGGCGCTTTGAGTTTGCACTGATACGCATATCTCTGGTGTCCCGGTTCGAGACTGCGGTGGAAACCGCAGTTGCCTCGCGCTACATTAGGTTGTGCTATATTAGTGCAAAATTTGCACCGCACCGCATTGGCTCACCTGTTAAGGGGAGCAGGCAGCTTTGCTGCCGAGGGGGTGAATCAAAACCTATTAGCTCTCCGCTGCGGCCAACGGTCGCCTGTAGGGAACGGATTTATCCGTTCCGCGTGCCATGGTTTCGTCGGCAACTCCCGGTCGGGATACCGCAATAAGCGTATGGGAGAAACGTAAAAACGCTACTAAAAAAGTGCGGCAAAAGCCGCACACCGCAATTATTCACTATTAATTTTTCATCATTCATTATTCATTGGGGCGGTCACAGACCGCCCCATTTTTGCCTTCCCCTGCGTAGCTTGAGGGGAAGGTGTCACCTTTGGTGACGGATGAGG
>ERZ826146.204-NODE-204-length-72770-cov-6.177955_pt1 | contig 72770 bp, 59 predicted proteins | sample MGYA00519857_ERZ826146 | MGnify/ENA primary metagenome ERZ826146 (study PRJEB31778, sample SAMEA3449222) | human gut metagenome | biome: human gut; feature: human-associated habitat; material: faeces | place: United Kingdom | collected 2010/2012 ...
TGGCTCGGATTTCAAAATCCGAGCCACTAATTTTAAAAAGCAAGCCACTAATTTTCCGCCCCATGAAAACTATTCTTTAACCCAAATCGGTCGTCAGGCTTCGTCAAATTGTGCGCTTATGCCCGGCAGATAACTTTATGCCTTGCCGGGCGGTTTGTTCTTAATCCTCTGCGGGCTGTTGGCCGGCTTTGTGGTTTTTGAGCGTTGATAGGTCGTCGAAACATTTTTGCAGGAAAGCCTTTCCGAGCTGCAGGCGGCGCGCAGAAGGCGACGGCTCGTCGGTAAGTATGTGTTTTCCGGTTATGTCCATCACGGTAGCGCCGGTGGAATCGATGAAGGCAAAGCCGTTGTCGAACGTGTGGTACGCCGTGGGATAGGTGTACGTGTCGGACAGCACGTCGCGGCTGAAGCGGAAAGCGTCGTGCCTTATGCCGAGGCGGCCGAGCAGCGTGGCGGCCATGTCGCTCTGGTTGCAGATAGCTTCGACGCGGCGTGGCTCGCGTATCACGCCCCCGAGCCACAGCATGGGTATATGATAGCGCCGTGGCGAGGCTTCCGTAAGCCCGGCGGGGTAACCTATTCCGTGGTCGGGCAGGAGGACGACGAGCGTGTTGCGCCATTGCGGTGTTTGCTTAAAGGCTGCAATGAATTTGCCTATACAGTCGTCAAGGTAAGCCATGGCATTGGCTTTCTTGTCGCCGGGAATTCTGTTGTATGGCACGCCCCACGGCTCATGCGAGGCGAGCGTAAGAAACGCGGTGTGCCATGGCGACGAAGCGGCGGGCCGGTTTTTCAGGTCGTTCAGCAGGTAGTCGAACATGATACGGTCGGTAACGCCCCAGGCGTGGGTAATCCGTTCCTTTGCGCTGAAATGCGTGTCGCCCGTTACTTTTTCGTACCCCGTGGAGCGCAGGTAGCTCTGCATGTTCGTAAAGTTGATGTCTCCGCCATAGAGGAAATCGGTGGCATAACCGGCATTTTGCAGCGATTTGGCGATTGAGGGCAGGTTGCGGCTCTCGGCGGGCAGTTTCATTACCGACACGGTGGGGAACGACGGGTAACCGCTCAGCGTGCTGAGCACTCCGCGGTCGGTGCGGTAGCTGTTGGCATAGCAGTTGGTGAAAAAGACGCCCTCTTTCGTCAGGCGGTCGAACTGCGGCGTTACGTTGCCCGGCGCGCCGAGGCTGCCAACGAAGGTGCCACCGAATCCTTCGAGTATTATGATGAGCACGTTGGGGCGTGTTGTGGTCAGGAGCGTGTCGCCGCCGGCGGTTTCGGTAGAATAATGCAGCTGCGCGAACAGGCTGTCGCATTCGGCAGGCTCGAAATAGCGCGCATATTCGGAAAAGTCCTTGGCCTTGCGCATGGAATAGAACAGGCTGAAAGCCGGGTTGACTGCCGAGTGGTTAAGGAACTGGTTGCTGCTGTAGTAGACCATTCCCACGTTGGCCGTGGAGCGACCTATGCCGCCGCGAATGCCGAGGAATGTAAGCCCGCCGGCCAGTATCATTACAACGGTGGCCGCAATGCGCCTGCGGCCGGTAAAGCTGAAGCTGCGCGGGGTTACGGTGCGCAGGGCAAGGAACAGCGCGGCAGCCGTAAAGGCTACTGCCGTGAGTCCTACGGCAAGGTATGTGCCGCTCACGCTGTCGGTAACGGCGTCGGGCGAATCAAGGTAGGTGAACACCGTGGCGTCGAGCTTGAAGTCCCAAAACGAGTAGAGGCACGTGTCGCCCACGAGCACAAGGCCTGCCGTGAGCGAGAGTATGGCGTAGTAGACAAGGAAAATTTTCCGCAGCCCGGGAACGCGCACCCAGATGTTGACGAGCAGCAGGAGCAGCGGCAGGGCGAGCGTGTAGCCTGTGGTGGCAAGGTCGAGCGGAAGGCCGTGCATTATTACCGACAGGAAGTCGCCGGCGCCGCAACCGCGCCCCGCAGCGCCGTTGAAGAGCATGAACACGGGTTTCCACAGCGCAAAGAAAAGGAGCATTACAACCGCAAGGCGCAGGTAAAAGCCGAGGGTGCGTTTCATTATATTCGAAGAATGAATTTTTATGTTTTCCGGCATGAAAAAAGTGATGTTTTTTCGGGGTGCAAAAATTATGTCTGAGATATTTTAAAATATGTCTGACCTATTTCGAAATATGTCAGACATATTTTTTTCTTGCTCCCATGCGGGGTGTATCATATTTATTCATCGGCGTCTGCTTCAGCTGCCCGTTACAGACATAAACCGACGTGCGGTTTTCAAAGCTGCTGCATGTCGTTAAGCTTCCTGTAATAGCCGTTGCGTTCGAGCAGTTCGTCGTGCGTTCCGCGTTCCACTATCCGCCCTTCGTGCAGCACGTATATCTCGTCGGCGTTCTTGATGGTCGACAGGCGATGGGCTATGGCTATTGTGGTGCGCGTTTTCATGAGACGTTCGAGGGCTTCCTGCACAAGGCGCTCGCTTTCGGTGTCGAGTGCCGAAGTGGCCTCGTCGAGAATGAGTATGTCGGGATTCTTTAGTATCGCACGCGCTATGCTTATGCGCTGTCGCTGCCCCCCGGAGAGGCGGCAGCCGCGGTCGCCTACGGATGTGTCGTATCCGTGCTCCGACTCCATGATAAAGTCGTGGGCATTGGCCACTTTTGCGGCGTTAATCACGTCTTCTTCGGTGGCGTTTTCCACTCCGAAGGCTATGTTGTTGAAAAAGCTGTCGTTGAACAGTATGGCTTCCTGGTTGACATTGCCTATTATGCCGCGCAGGTCGGAAATCTTCAGGTCGCGCACGTCCATGCCGTCGATGGTTATGCGCCCGCCCGTAACGTCGTGATAGCGCGGTATTAGGTCTACGAGCGTCGATTTGCCCGAACCGCTCTGCCCCACTATGGCTATCGTCTGGCCGCGCTTTACCGTAAGGCTTACGCCGTGGAGCACCTCGCCGTGCCCGTGATAGCTGAAATGCACGTTGTCGAACACGATTTCGTCTTTAAGCCCCGAGATTGGAAGGGGAGCTTTCTTTTCGACAATAGGGTTCTTGGAGTTCAGAATCTTGTTAACACGCTCTACCGAAGCCATTCCCTTGGGAATGCTGTAAGAAGCCTTGGCAAAGTCCTTGAGCGGCTGTATGGTGCTGTAGAGTATCACCATATAGAATATGAACGTGGGCGCGTCGATGGGCGAATGCTGCGAGAATATCAGTGTGCCGCCGTACCACAGCACGAAAACAATGAGGCATGTGCCGAGAAACTCGCTCACAGGGTGGGCCGAAGCCTGGCGCACGGCCACGCGGCTTGCGGCGCGCCTGAAGGCGTTCGTGCTGGTGTCGAAACGTGCGCACATCTTCTTCTCGGCCGTAAAGGCTTTTATTATGCGCATTCCGCCAAGTGTTTCCTCGAGCTGCGCCATGGTGTCGCTCCACTTGTTCTGCGCGTCGAGCGACTTGTGTTTCAGCTTGCGCCCTATCTTGCCCATTATCCAGCCCATAAGCGGGAGCACTATTATCGTGAAAAGGGTAAGTTTCCAGCTCGTATAGATAAGCACGCTGAAATAGCAAATTATAAGTATGGGATTTTTTATGAGCATTTCAAGCGAACCGGTCACGGAGTTTTCAATCTCGTTTACGTCGCCGCTCATGCGGGCTATGATGTCGCCCTTGCGCTCGTCGGAGAAAAACGAAAGCGGCAGCGATATGATTTTGTGGTAAACGTTTATGCGTATGTCGCGCACAATTCCCGTGCGCATGGGCACAAGCATTCCGGCCGAGGCAAAGTAACAGCTCGTCTTCATGAGCGTGGTTACGATAAGGAAAAGGCCTATCAGCAACAGTGTGTACGAAGCACCGTAAAGCTTTATAAGCTCGCCCGTATAGTAATACAGGTTGTTCACGAGTATGTCCTTCATGTTCATGCCGGCGGCGTCCCACTCAATGAAGCTGTACGTCTTGTTGTCAATGCCGAAAAGCATTTGCAGCATGGGCAGCAGCGACAGGAAAGAAAACACATTGAGCATTGCCGAAAGCAGGTTGAACACTAACGAGCCGAAAAGGTAACGCTTATAAGGAAGCACGTACTTGACCAGTACCTTGAAAAATTCTTTCATGTTGATTTTTTACTTTCTTGCGGAATTGCAATTCTTCTTTAAATCCCGGCGGGAGGTTCTTCATGCCTCGTCGGCGCATTTGCGCAGTTCGCCATCGAGCGCATTAAGGGTAAAGACATAACTATTATATATGCGCTGCGCGATGTTGCGCATTTCGCCGGGATTATAAATGTAGTTCCTGTAATCGCTGTCGCGCTGCATGTCGTGCCATTGCTCCCTGTCGGAAATAATACCGTTGTCGAGCGCAAGCTGTATTATATGCGTAGGGTTCTGCACTTTGCCGAAATTCCTGTAACGCAGGTAGTCCTGCAGGGTTCTCAGCGCCAGCTCGAATGCAATCTCGAACAGTTTCACAAGTGCGGCCTCGCCGTAAATGTCGAGCTTCTCGGTGGGACGTTCCCGCCCGGTCAGCGCCGCAAGACGCATGCAGGCCTCATGGTAATATTCCCCGCGCTCAATCCAACGTTTGCTTGTTTCCATAAGTTTATTTTTTTCGCCCGAAATCGGCCGGAATTTCTCCCCAGCGCGAAGTTTCCCATTTCAGTATGGGAGTGTCGTAACTGTTTTCGCGCAACCATTTTTCGGCACGGCCTATTATTTTGAAAAGTTCTTCAGTCTTTTCGTTGCGTGGCAGCGTTGTTTTGCATTTTTTCTGTTTTACCCACAGTATTGCGTTGCGGCTGTCGGAATATACAGCCACGTTTGCGCCGGTTTTCTTTATCAGTGCAAGCGCATGTACTATTGCAAGGAATTCTCCTATGTTGTTTGTGCCGTAGCACGGGCCGTAATGGAACAAGAGTCTGCCCGTTTTAAGATAAACGCCCCGGTATTCCATCTTTCCTGGATTGCCCGAGCACGCAGCGTCCACAGCCACGGCGTCATTCGACACTTCGGAGGGCAACACAAGCGGGATATTCTTTTCCTGCGGCTTTTCTGTGCCGGGCACGTCAGGAACTTTTGCCGCCACGTCGGCCGGACGTTCGTCCTCAGGCCCGTAAATGAAAGCCTGCTCGGCTTCGGCGGGCGTGGGATAGGCTTTGTACTTCGCTCCCTTGAATCCCGAGGTCTGCTTCACGCACTCTTCCCACGAAGTATAGATTCCGGGTTCGCGCCCGTACCAAACTACATAGTATTTCTGCTTCTTGCCTGCCATCTGCTGCCTTTCGTTTTGCCTGCCTTCTGCTTTCCGGCAACCGGCGGGCCGCCTGCGCGCGATTTTTACATGCGCTCAGGCATTTCTATACCGAGAAGGTTCATGCCGCTGCGCACTATTTTTGCGACGTTGGCAGAGAGCACGAGGCGCAGGCGTTTCTTTCCTTCGTTTTCTTCGCGCAGAATTGAATAGTCGTGGTAGAACTGGTTGTATTCCTTTACAAGATCGTAGCAATAATTGGCTATTATGCTCGGGCTCATGTCCTCGCCGGCCTGGCGCACCGTGGCGTCGAAATCGGCCAGCAGCTGTATGAGTGCGGCTTCCTTGTCGTTCACTTCCGTTCCGGCAGGCACGGGCGAGTTTATGTCGAGTCCTTGTGCATTTGCCTTTCTGAGCACCGAGCGTATGCGTGCGTAGGTATATTGTATGAACGGGCCGGTGTTGCCGTTGAAATCTATGCTTTCCTCTGGGTTGAACAGCATGTTCTTGCGTGCGTCCACTTTAAGCAGGAAGTACTTGAGCGCTCCCATTCCTACAATGCGCGCGGTTTCGGCCTTTTCGTCCTCGGGTATGTCGGCAAACTTGCCGAGCTCTTCGCTTGTTTGCTTTGCGGTGAGCACCATTTCCTCCATAAGGTCGTCGGCGTCGACAACTGTTCCCTCGCGGCTTTTCATTTTTCCGTTAGGGAGCGTCACCATGCCGTAGGAGAAATGCACGAGGCTCTTGCCCCATTCGAATCCCAGGCGGTCGAGCAGTATGGACAGCACTTTAAAGTGATAGTCCTGCTCGTTTCCTACGACGTATATCATTTTCTTTATGGGGAAGTCCTGGTATCGCAGTTTGGCGGTGCCTATGTCCTGTGTCATATACACCGAAGTGCCGTCGGCACGTATGAGCAGTTTTTCGTCGAGTCCTTCGTTGCGCAGGTCGGCCCAAACACTGCCGTCGTCCTTGCGGAAGAAAATGCCTTTGTCAAGCCCGTCCTCCACAAGGGATTTGCCTACGAGATAGGTATCGCTCTCATAATATATCTTGTCGAAGCCCACGCCCATCGTGCGATAGGTTTCGTTAAAGCCGGCGTACACCCATTCGTTCATTTTCCGCCACAGTGTGCGCACTTCATTGTCGCCCTGTTCCCATTTCACGAGCATTTCGTGTGCTTCGCGCATGAGCGGTGCGTCCTGTTCGGCCTGTTTGCGGGCTTCTTCCTCGTTCATGCCCTCGGCGGTGTATTTTTCGGTAAGTTCCTTTACCTGCTGGCGGTAGTGCTTGTCGAACAGCACGTAGTAGTCGCCAATCAGGTGGTCGCCTTTCTTGCCCGACGACTGCGGTGTCTCTCCGTTGCCGTATTTGAGCCACGCGAGCATGGACTTGCAGATATGTATGCCGCGGTCGTTCACGATGTTGGTCTTGACAACCTGTTTTCCGCAGGCTTCCTCTATGTTTGCCAGCGCCCAGCCGAGCAGGATGTTGCGCAGGTGGCCCAGGTGCAGTGGCTTGTTGGTGTTGGGCGATGAGTATTCTATCATCCAGAGCGGCGAGTTCTCGTCGGGCTTGTGTATGCCGTAGCTTTCGTCGGCGTTTATGTTCTCGAGCATTTCAAGCCAGCTTTCGTGCGACACGGTGAGGTTCAGGAATCCCTTTATCACGTTGTAGTCGGCCACGGCATGGCAGTTTTCCTTCAGGTATGCGCCTATGTCGGAAGCCGTGTCTTCCGGTTTCTTGCGCGACACGCGCAGCAACGGGAATACTACGAGTGTGAGCGACCCTTCGAATTCGCGTTTTGTTTTCTGAAGCTGTATCTGCGCGGCGTCGACGGTTGCGCCGTAGAGTGTCTCGACGGCTTTTACGACGGCGGCGGTTATGTCTTGCTCTATTTTCATAATATATCTGGTTTTTGTTTTTTACGCAACGAATTGACTGGTGCAAAAATACGCAATTCCGCCGTATTTTCCCGCCTTGGGCTGCGAAATGAGAATAAAATGCCGCTTTTTGGGCATTGCGGCAAAGTATGCGCGCCACGGGCTGCCCGGATTTCGGCTTCGGTTACGTTGCCGGACATTCGGCCCGGGCTTCTTGAAAAGTTTCACGGGACGTAAAAAAAATTATCTCTGAGATATTTCAAAATATGTCTGACATATTTTAAAATACGTCAGACATATTTTCTGCCGCCTCCAACAGGCAGAAGAGACCAAACGTTCCCGCGGCATGCAGCGGCGTCGGCACACGGAGTTTGCAGCACTTGCGGGACGGCGTTTACTTGAACACGTGCACGGCGGGACGTCCAATCCATGCCTGCGGCTGTTCGAGCCCGAAGATGTAGGCTATCGTGGCCGCCGTGTCGAAACGCATGTTCACTTCCTTGAACTCTCCTCCCTGCCTGACGTTCTTGCCGGCTATTATGAAGGGCACTTCCATTTCGAGCAGCGATTTGCCGCCGTGCCCCTTGTCCTTGCCGCCGTGGTCGCCGGTAAGTATGAATATCGTATCGTCGAACATGCCGGCCTTCTTGGTTGCTTCGATTACCCTGCCGAGGAATGTGTCGATTCTCTCGAGCGTGGTGTAGTATTCGGGCACGTCAAAGCCGTCGGCATGTCCGGTGTGGTCCAGCTGGTCGTAGCATATAGCCACGAAATCGGGTTTCTTTTCCAATATGTACCGCTCGGCGCGTTCGCATAGCAGGCTCTGCTGCGATTCGTCGAGCACCTCTACGCAATTCACCGCCGCCGAGTCGATGAGATACTTTATGCCTACCCATTCCATAAGGCACCCCGTCTCGGCTTCGGGCATTTGCTCGCGTATAACGCTGAAAATAGTGGGAAAGATGCCGCGCTCGTTAACGCAGAACGACGGAATCTCGGGCGTGCGTGAGTTCCATTCGGTGTAGCCGTGCATTTCGGTGCCCGCGCCCATGAACATCGACGCCCAGTTTATGGCCGACGACGACGGCAAAGTGCTGCGCGAATGCAGCGTAAAGCACCCCGAGTCCATAATCTTTCTTATGTTGGGGATGTTTTTCGCCTTTGGAACGGAATATCCTCCCCACCCGTCGATGGCGAAAAGCACAACGTGCTTGGCCTTGGGCCGCCCTGCGCTTACGTTGAAAGCCAGCGACACGGCCATTAACAAGAACAGTAGTTTCTTCATGGTCATTATGTTTTAGTTTCAGGTCTACAGTCGGTTGCCTGCACGGCGCATAACGCACCCGTACTTTGGCGCGGCGCGGGGGAGCGCCAAAAGTTTCACGAACGTAAATTTATGAAAATAATCCGTAACGCAATGCAATCGTGCCGTATTTTGCAGCTCCGTGCAGCAACATGCCGAAGCCGCACGGGCAAGGCAGCGCGGCAAGTCCGTAAATGTCTGTTTTCAAAGCCGGAAAATGGATACTCATTTTCAGCGCGTTACAACCCCCTCGGAGAAAATGGAAAATACAAGGCACATATTTTAAAATATGTGCCTTGTATTTTTAAATAGGTCTGAGATATTTTCGCACGGTTTCCCGACGTTTTCTTTATAACCGTTCCAAATCTCCGCTCCGGGGCGGCTTTTTCTTTTTTTGTACAACATGTAATCCGGTTCGGCACAGCCAAATTCGTAAACATTTGTTTTCGCTTGCCTCTGCGCCCGCCTTTCGCTATTTTTGACACACGCACAAGAAATTCACGAAAGAAAACGTTATATTCGCAAGGCAAAACAGAAAAATTCCCGAACAAACGATGAAAGAACTCGTATTCGCCACCAACAACGCCCACAAGCTGGACGAGATACGCTCCATTCTGGGCGGCAAGATAAAAGTGCTCAGCCTTTCCGACATAGGTTGCCATGCCGACATACCCGAAACGGCCGACACGCTCGAGGGCAACGCCCTCATAAAGGCCCGCTATGTGTACGAACACTACGGACTCGACTGCTTTGCCGACGACACCGGGCTTGAAGTGCGCGCCCTCGGCGGGCTGCCCGGCGTACATACCGCCAGGTATGCCTACCCCGACCGCCACGACCCGGAGGCCAACATGGACAAACTGCTCGGCGAACTGGAAGAAAAAAACGACCGCCATGCAAGATTCCGCACCGTAATAGCGTTAATAGAAAAAGGACGGGAACATCTTTTCGAAGGCGTTGTGGAAGGCGAAATAACCGCCTCGCGCCAAGGAACCGAAGGATTCGGCTACGACCCCGTGTTCGCTCCCGAAGGCCTGGGCGAGACGTTCGCGCAACTGGGCAGCGACATAAAGAACTCCATGAGCCACCGCGCCCGGGCGGCCGAAGCGCTTGCCCGATACCTGGCCGGAGAATAAGAACATATACGACAAAAGCCACCGAAAATGCGAAAACTTTCCGCACTGCTCATCATCCTCGTGCTTGCAGCCGCCACGGCTGCGGCAGCCGGACGCTGGACATACTACGGCGCATTCCACAACGCGCTGCAGAACATACCCGTAAACGGCACTGTATTCTCGCTGTGCGACGGCTCGATTTTCTCATACTCGCCGGGCGACACCGAAGTGCGCGTTTACGACAAAACCACCGGACTTAGCGACGTGGACATCAAACTCATGGCCTACTGCCCCGAACAGCAGTGCCTCGTACTCGTTTACGACAACTCGAACATCGACCTGTTCTTTCCCGACAACAGCGGCATAGTAAACATACCGCAGTACATGAACAGCTCGCTGGCCGACAAAACGATAAACGACATATCCGTAGTGGGGTCAAACGCATACCTGGCCACAAACACCGGTGTGACGGTAATGAACATCGAACGCGGAGAGTTCAGCAACACATACCAGCTCGAAACGGCGGTAAACACATGCACCTTTGCCGGCGGCAAAATATACGCCTCCACAGCAAAGGGAATGTTTGTGGGCAACACCGACGACAACCTGCTCGACCCGTCGAACTGGACCGCCGCAGGAACGGGGAATTACAAGAAAATGCGCACCTTCGGCACCAACATATACGCCACCGGGGCAGACTTTTTCAAAATCGACCCGGCCACGGGCGAGGCTTCGCTGCTTGCAACCGGCACTCCCGTATTCCTCAACGCCGACAACGGCAATACGCTCATCTGCGGAAACGGCACGGCCATACATATCGTTGACAACTCGGAGAACCTCACTACCATAACACAAAAAAACTCGTTCAAATACCTGTCGCTCGCCTCGGGAACCTACTGGGCCAGCTGCGGATACGCGGGGCTGCGACCCTACCGCGCGGGACAGGCGGGCAACCTCGAGGAAGCCGGAGGCGCAATAGCGATAAACAGCCCCATACGCAACTACTGCGCTTTCATGAACATCACTCCCTCGAACCGCGTGCTCGTAGCCGGAGGTACGCTCAACTACAACGGACTGAACTACGAAGGCACGCTTTATTATTATGAAAACAACCGCTTCTTCAACTTCGAAGACTCCATAACGCAATACACCACCTATCCTTACCGCAACCTTACAGGCATAGCCGAAGACCCCGACGACCCTACGCACCATTTTGCCACTTCGGGCGAGACGGGCCTGTACGAGTTCCGCAACGGCAGGTACGCCGCGCACTACGACAACTCAAACTCGCCGCTGGCCTCGGCCGTTCCCAAGAGTTCGCAATCCCACATGTACGTGCGCACAGGCGGACTTACATACGACACCGAGGGAAACCTGTGGATGCTGAACAACGAAGTGGACACCGTGGTGCGCGTAAGGCTCAAGGACGGCTCGTGGCAGAGTATCTACGTTGACGAGGTAAGCGGCTACCCCACGTTCGACCACCTGTTGTTCGACCGCGCGGGCCGCGCATGGTTCACACACCGGCGCACCACCAGCTCGCACCATGCGGGAGTGGCGTGCCTTGACTACAACGGCACCATAACCGACCCGAGCGACGACCGCAGCTACTTTCGCTACACTTTCGTAAACCAGGACGGCACGTCGTACAACCCCAACACGGTAAACGCCCTGGCCATCGACAACAACGGCTACATCTGGGTGGGCACAATAGAAGGCCCGTTCGTCATAACCAACCCCGACAACTTCATGAACAGCGGCTTCACGTTCACGCAGGTGAAAGTTCCCCGCAACGACGGCACCAACAACGCCGACTACCTGCTGACGGGCGTTCCCGTGTCGGCCATTGCCGTCGACGCGGCCAACCGCAAATGGATAGGGACCACGGGCAACGGACTGTACCTGATAAGCGAGGACAACATCGAGACCATAAGCCACTTTACCACCGAGAACTCGCCGCTCGTAAGCAACAACATACTCTCGCTGGCGGTGAACAACTCCACCGGCGAGGTGATGATAGGCACTGACCGCGGACTAATGGGATTCATGGGCGAAAAGACGGCCGAGCCGAACAAGATAAGCGACGACGACCTGAAGATTTACCCCAACCCGGTGCGCCCCGACTACTACGGCGATGTAACGATTGAGGGACTTCCCTACGGGGCAGAGGTAAAGATAACCACCACGGGCGGACAGGTGGTAACGTCGGGCAAGTCGAGCAACGGCGAGTTCAAATGGGACGTGCGCGACGCTTACGGCAACGACGTAGGCTCGGGCGTTTATTTTGTGCTCGTATCGACGGGCAACAGCAAGCACGGCGCGCGCGGCCGGCTGGTAGTAATAAGATAAGCCTTTGCCATGGCCCCGCTTGCAAGCCCCAACGCCTTTTCGCTCATAAGATGGCTGTTCGCGCTGTCGCTCATTCTCTTTCACGGCAGCGTGGCGGCGGGGCACGCTTACGGCTGGATTGTAAGCCCCCATTCGATAATATGCGTTTTTTTCGTGATGAGCGGAATGCTCACCTACAACAGCTACCTGCTCCACCCCGGGGCCGGGGCTTTCTACATGCGGCGTATCCGCAAGATTGTTCCGCCATACGCCGCGGTTATAATCCTTGCCGCCGCAGGCGGGGCGTTCGTCTCCACGCTCGGTGCGGATGAATACTTCACCCACACGGGCACGTTCAAGTACCTTGCCGCAAACCTCACGTTCCTTAATTTTCTTGCGCCCGGGCTTCCGGGAGTGTTCGAAGGGAACATCGTCACGGCCGTGAACTCGTCGCTGTGGACGATGAAGGTGGAAGTGGCATTCTATATCCTTCTCCCGGGCATGGTGTGGCTCATGCGCCGCTTCAGGCCGGCGCACGTGATAGCGGCTCTCTACCTGCTGTCGGTGGTATGGAACATAGCGTTCCAGCTCTTGTACCAGTCGACGGGCAACGGCCTTTACGACATGCTGCGCCGCCAGGTGTTCGGCCAGATGATGTACTTTGCCGCCGGAATGGCCGCCGTGCACGTGCACACATACCTTCTGCGCCGCAAATGGGCGGTGCTCGCATGCAGCGTGGTGCTGTGGGCGGTGTGCGACCGCTACGCTCCGTTGCGCCTTGTCGAGCCCGTGGCCATAGCTGCCGCGCTTACCGTGGCGGCCTGCGGCAGCGCGCGCCTGTCGCGCCTTTCCGCCCGCACGCCCAACCTCACGTATGAGGTGTACCTGCTCCATTTCCCGGTTATCCAGGTGCTCGTGGCAACGGGCTTCTTTGCCGCCGCCGGTTTCTACCCCGCCATAACGGCCGCAGCCGCCGTGATACTCCTGCTCTCCCTTGTGCTGCACAAGGCCGTGCACAGGTTTGCCGCCGCAAGATAGGGCAGCGCGTTCCCCGTGCAAAGGCACAAAGCCATTCCGCCCGGAAACCTTTACTCGGCACACGGCGTAAAACTCCCGTCCTTTATTGTCCGTTTATTCAACCGTGTTTTCTTACCCGTTTCGGAGGGGGCGAAAAATATGTCTGAGATATTTTAAAATATGTCAGACATAATTCAAAATATGTCCGACATATTTTTTATTTGCTCCCAAGGGGGTATAAAAAACTGAATAACAATATTCACATTCCCGCACCCGAAACAGACATTTCCCCGCCTCTTGACGTGCACCCGGGAGCACACCTCGCGCCAATGCTCTCCAAGCGCACTAACGTGTCCGGTCTGCACGCAATTTGACGAAGCCTGACGGCCGATTTGAGGTTACGTACACGAAAAGGCCGCAATTTACTCCTCCGGTGGAACATCCGCGCCATAAAATACTGTAACAAAACCAAAAAATACGGCTTGCATAGGCCTTAATCGGGCATGGTTTCGTATATTTGCACGAAATTAGCGCTTGTTATATGGATCGACAAACAATATCGCAATGCCCGGCATGCGGTTCGGAGCGGATTCATAAATACGTTTCTGCAATGAACTATTATGCCACGGGTGAGGCATTCGACATCTACGAATGCGACGCCTGTGGAATGCGGTTCACCCAGGACGCTCCTATCGAAGCCGAAGCAGCGCAGTATTATTCCTCGCCCGACTATATCTCACACACCGACATACGCAAAGGACTCTTCAACCGCACGTACCACGCGGTGCGCACGGTAATGCTGCGGCGCAAGGCACACCTGGTGATGAAAGCCCTGGGCAGCAAGGAAGGACGACTGCTCGACATAGGCGCGGGCACGGGATACTTTGCGCGCGAAATGCAGCGGCGGGGCTTTGCCGTTGAAGCCGTGGAAGTAAGCGAAGACGCGCGCAAGGTGGCCGAAAAAAACGCCGGAATAAAGGAAAAGGACATCAGCGCGCTCGCCACGTTCGAAAACGAGAGCTTCGACGCAATAACGATGTGGCACGTGCTGGAACACGTTTACAACCTGGCCGACGAGTGGCAGACACTGCGGCGGCTGCTGAAAAACGACGGGCGGCTGGTCATAGCCGTGCCCAACTGCGCCTCGCTCGACGCAAAACACTACAGGGAATTCTGGGCCGCATACGATGTGCCGCGCCACTTGTGGCACTTCAACTCGCACACCATGAAACTCATGGCCGAACAGTACGGCTTCAAGATAATGAGCATACACCCCATGCCGTTCGACGCCTACTACATCTCAATGCTGTCGGAAAAATACAGCGGCCGCAAGCCCTACTTCCTGCGCGGCATGATGTTCGGCACATATTCGTGGTTCAAAACCCTGTGCAACAAGAAAAACAGCAGCTCGCTCATCTACGTGATGAGAAAGCTGTAAACAGCAAGCTACAACCCGGACTGACAAATGAGCAAAAAAAAGAAGTCGCGCAGCGGACTGCGCCTTAATGTCGTAACCTCGTGCATAAGCACCACGCTCGTGCTCGTGCTGCTCGGCGCCGTAGTGTTCTTCGTAACCACGGCAACACACCTGAGCGACATGCTGCGCGAGAACTTCACCGTGTCGGTAATGCTCGACGACGACATACCCAACAACGAAGCCAACAAGTTGCAACAACAACTGCGCCGGCTGCCATGCGCCGCAAGCGTAAGCTATATATCAAAGGAACGGGCGGCCGCCGAACAAATCAAGGCAATGGGCTGCGACCCCTCGGAATTCCTCGGCTCCAACCCCATACCGGCCTCGTTCGAGATACACCTCAAGGCCGACTACACCACGAGCGACAGCCTCGAAACCATCATTCCCGGACTGAAAGAACAGAAATACGTAATGGACGTGGACTACCCCAAGGAACTGATGGAAAGCATAAACAGCAACATACGCAAAATAAGCATAATCCTGCTCGCCGTGGCACTGCTGCTCACGTTCGTGTCGTTCGTATTGATAAACAACACCATGCGCCTGAGCATTTACGCACGGCGCTTCTCGATACGCACCATGCAGCTCGTAGGCGCAAAGCCGTCGTTCATACGGCGCCCCTTCATGTCGAACGCCTTTTGGGTGGGATTCATATCGGCAATGTTTGCCTGCGCCCTGCTCGTGTTCGGCATAGACTCGCTCGTGCGCTTCGACCCCTCGATGGCAAAAGTGGTGACGTGGGAAATAGTGGCCATAACAATGGGCACGGTATTCGGCTGCGGCATAATACTGATACTCCTGTGCGCCTACTTCTCGGTAAACAAATACCTGCGCATGAGGGCCGACGACATTTACCGCGCATAACCTAAACGCAACAAACACAACACATCAAATAAACATGGACAAGAAAAACCTCGCGTTCACACGCACGAATTTTATCCTGCTCGCCATAGGAATGGCTGTAGTATTGCTCGGATTCATACTCATGTCCGGCGCAGGCTCGAGCGAAACGGCTTTCAACCCCGACATATTCTCGGCGCGCCGCATTAAAGTAGCCCCGGCAATCAGCTTCATAGGATTCGTATTCATGATTGTCGCAATACTCTTCCCTTCAAAAAGGAAAGAAAGCAACACAGCCGACATCGCAACTGACGCCAAAACCGAAAAATAACACACGCCCATGGATTGGTTGCAAACCGTAATCATCGCAATAGTCGAGGGGCTTACGGAGTTCCTGCCGGTATCTTCAACAGGGCACATGATTATAGCCCAAAGCGTACTCGGAATAGAAAGCACGCCGTTCGTAAAGGCTTTCACGGTAATAATCCAGTTCGGCGCCATTCTCTCGGTGGTTGTGCTCTACTGGCGCAAGTTCTTCTACCCCGAAACTATGCGCACAAAAGGCTACACCTGGTGGCAAGCTATCTGGAGATTCTATCTCAAGCTCATAGCAGGCGTGCTGCCTGCCGTAGTGCTCGGCCTGGCTTTCAACGACTTCATAGAGTCGAACCTCGGCAACGTTACGCTCGTGGCGGTAATGCTCATCTTGGGCGGAATCTTCATGCTCTTCTGCGACAGGATATTCAACAAGGGAACGTTCAACGAGCCAAGCTACAAGAAAGCCTTCATAATAGGCATAGTGCAATGTATCTCGATGATACCGGGCGTTTCACGCTCTATGGCAACGATAGTGGGCGGCATGTCGCAAAAACTCACGCGCCGAGCCGCCGCCGAGTTCTCTTTCTTCCTTGCCGTGCCCACCATGCTGGGAGCCACATGCCTTGAAACCTACAAACTCGTGTTCCACGGCGACGGCAACATACTCCTGCAGGGCGACAACATGCCCATGCTTATCCTTGGCAGCATTGTAGCGTTCATCGTTGCAATGGCGGCAATAAAGTTCTTTATCGACTACGTAAGCAAGTACGGCTTTGCGGCGTTCGGCTGGTACAGGATAATTGTCGGGGTAGTAATAATAGTGCTCGGCCTGCTCGGCGTGGACATGCAAATAGAGTAAGAGGAGAATGAATTTCTTCGAAGGACAAGTACTTGCTTTCGACAAGCCCTACCGTGCCTCGTCGTTCAACGTAGTTTACGGAGTGCGCAACACGCTTAGCGCACACATGGGCGGAAGAAAGATAAAAGTGGGCCACGCAGGCACGCTCGACCCCTTGGCCACCGGAGTGCTGCTGATATGCACCGGACGGGCCACCAAACGTATCGAAGAACTGCAGCAGATGGGCAAGGAATACGTGGCAACCCTGAAACTCGGGGCCACAACCGCGAGCTATGACATGGAGCACCCCGAAAACGCCGTGTTCCCCACCGAACACATCACCGAGCAACTCGTGCTCGACACGCTGCAACGCTTTGTGGGCGACATACAGCAGATTCCGCCCGTTTACTCCGCCTGCAAAATAGAGGGCAAACGCTCATACCACCTCGCACGCCGCGGAAAAGAAATACAGCTCAAGCCCAAAACGCTGCACATCGACGAGATAGAGCTCCTCAAATACGACATGCCCGAGATAACGATACGCGTATCCTGCGGCAAAGGCACATACATACGCGCCCTGGCCCGCGACATAGGCGAGGCGCTCGGAAGCGGGGCATACCTTACCGCACTGCGCCGCACCAGGGTAGGAAACTTCCTGGCCGACGAATGCATGAAGCCGGCCGACTTCCCGGCATGGCTCGAAAACGTGGAAATAGAAATGCCCGACATGGAGCAGGCATAAAACCTATAAAGACACAATCAACCGTTATGAAACTATCCCAATTCAAGTTCAAGCTACCCGAAGACAAGATTGCCCTCTATCCGCCCATGCACCGCGACGAGGCACGCATGATGGTGCTGCACCGCAAGACAGGAAAGATAGAACACAAAATCTTCAAGGACATACTCGACTTTTTCGACGAAAAAGACGTGTTCGTCTTCAACGACACCAAAGTATTCCCGGCACGCCTGTACGGACTAAAGGAAAAAACAGGGGCACGTATCGAAGTGTTCCTCCTGCGCGAGCTTAATCCGGAGTTGCGCCTGTGGGATGTGCTTGTCGACCCTGCACGCAAGATAAGAATAGGCAACAAGCTCTTTTTTGGCGAGGATGGCGGCATAATGGCCGAAGTAATCGACAACACCACGAGCCGCGGCCGAACGCTGCGCTTCCTCTACGACGGCCCGCACGACGAGTTCAAGCAGCAGCTCTACGCACTGGGCGAGGCGCCGCTGCCCAAAATCATCAAGCGCCAGGCCGAAAAGGAAGACATCGAGCGCTTCCAGTGCATATTCGCCAAGAACGAAGGTGCCGTTACCGCTCCGGCCTCGGGCCTGCACTTCTCGCGCGAGCTGATGAAACGCATGGAGATAAAGGGGATAGAATTCGCATTCCTCACAATGCACTGCAGCCTCGGCACATTCCGCTCAACCGACGTGGAAGACCTCACGAAGCACAAAATGGACTCCGAACAGATGTTCGTCGACAAGGACTGCTGCGACAAGGTGAACCGCGCGCACGCCGAAGGCCACAAGGTGGTGGCCGTGGGAACCACCGTGCAGCGCGCAATGGAAACCGCCGTCGGCGCCGACAACAACCTGAAGGAATACGAGGGATGGACAAACAAGTTCATCTTCCCGCCCTACGACTTCCACCTGGCCGACGCGATGATTTCCAACTTCCAAATGCCCCTCAGCACGCTGCTAATGCTCACAACCGCCTTTGGCGGCTACGAGAACACCATGGCGGCATACAAGGTGGCACTCAAGGAAGACTACAAGTTCGGCCCTTACGGCGACGCAATGCTCATTATCGACTGATGCACTCTGTTTACATAGGCCTCGGCTCCAACCTCGGGCGCCGCGGCGACAACATACGGCGGGCCTTGGATCTCCTCACGCAGGACGGTTCAAGGCTCGCCGCCGTTTCATCGTTCCACGAAACAGCACCCGTAGGCTTCACCTCGAGCCATTCTTTCCTCAACGCGGCGGCCCTGGTGCTTACGCCCCTCCCGCCCGAAGCATTCCTCGACGCCACGCAACGGGTGGAGCGCGCGCTCGGGCGCACCGTCAAGTCGGAAAACGGCATATACCACGACCGCACCATCGACATCGACATGCTTTTCTACGACGACATCGTGCTCAACACGCCACGCCTCGCCATTCCGCACCCCCACATGTGCGGCCGCGCATTCGTGCTCGCGCCGCTCTGCGAGATAGCCCCCGCCATGGTGCACCCCGCAAGCGGCATGACCGTTGCGCAAATGCTCGCAGCCCTGCAAAACAACAGCACCGCCGGAAGCGTAAAGCCGTGAATTTTGAAAACAGACAAAAAAAGCACACCCCTTTGCCGCTGAAAAACAGGCATGTTAGATGTGCGCAAAAAAAGGTCGGACATATTTCGAAATATGTGCCTTGAATTTTAAAATATGTCCGACTAATTTTTTTCTTTCTCCCACCCCCGTAAAATCGTGTCATTTTGGCGCACCGTTTTTCTTGAACGATAAACCGCCTTTTTGCAGACATTTGCGGCAGCAGGGCACACCGTTTCCGACACACCCGCGTAAAGGATTTATTTTTCGCCGCAGCAACGAAAAAAGTTATATCTTTGCACTGTCCCGCAGCAGCAAAACCTCACGGCAAAACCCTGACATGCAGCCCCGGGCAACATATCAACCATATTATGAGAGTATTACTCGTAAACACTTCGGAACGCACCGGCGGCGCGGCAATAGCAGCCAACCGGCTGTGCGAAGCATTGGGAAACAACGGCGTAAAGGCCAAAATGCTCGTAAGCCGCAAAGAAACCGGACTTATCACCGTTACCGAGCCCCACAACCGTTTGCAGTACAAGCTCAACTTCCTGCGCGAAAGGCTCACCATACTGGCGGCCAACAAATTCCGCCGCCACCGTCTCTTCGAGGTCGACGCCGCCAACTGCGGAATAGACATCACCGGGCTGAAGGAATTCCGGCAAGCCGACATAATACACCTCCACTGGGTTAACCAGGGATTCATATCGCTTGCCGGGATAGCCAAAATAGTAAAATCCGGAAAGCCCGTGGTATGGACCATGCACGACATGTGGCCCTTTACCGGCATTTGCCACTACACGCGCTCGTGCGAACAATACAAGGACGAATGCGGCAACTGCCCCATACTCTACGGCGGGGGCGCGCCCAACGACCTCTCACACCGCGTGTTCGTTAAAAAACTCAGGCTGCTGGGCAACGCACGCATAGCCTACGTGGGGTGCAGCGACTGGCTCGCCAACTGCGCGCGCGAAAGCCGCCTGCTCGAAGGGAAAAGGATACTCAGCATACCAAACCCCATCAACACCAAACTCTACCAGCCCGACAGCAAAACAGAAGCACGCAAGGCACTCAAACTGCCGCAAGACAAAAAACTGCTCCTCTTTGCGGCATTCCGCGTGACAAACAAAATAAAAGGCATCGACTACCTGTGCGAGGCAATACGCATGCTCGTCGAGAAAAATCCCGCGCTCGGCAACGAAATAGCAATCGTGGCCGTGGGAAAAGAATCCGAGGCTCTCGCCGGCGCGCTGCCCGTAGATGTCTATCCCATGGGCTACATCACCAACGAACACAGGATGATAAAAACCTACAACGCCTGCGACCTCTTCCTCATACCCACACTCCAGGACAACCTGCCAAACACAATAATGGAATCAATGGCATGCGGCGTGCCATGCATAGGATTCGACATCGGCGGCCTGCCACAGATGATAGACCACCTCGAAAACGGATACATCGCACGATACAAAGATTCAGCCGACTTTGCCCGCGGCATAGAATGGGCACTCTCGCAAACCGACACACGAGCACTCGGCGAAAAGGCACGCACCAAGGTGATGGCCTCGTTCTCCGAAACGGCAGTGGCAAAACTCTACACCAAACTATACAAAGAGCTTAGCGGAAAAGAATGAACCACAAGCCCGTAAAAATAACAGTAGCCACAGTTACGTACAACGCCGTGGGCGTGCTGCAACGCACCCTCGACAGCGTTGCCGCCCAAGACTATGCCCACGTGGAGCACCTAATCATCGACGGCAACTCGCACGACGGCACGCTCGCCCTTTTCCAGCATTACCAGGAAAACAACAGCCGCGCCGGAGTGATACACGAGGTGAACGCCATAAGCGAACCCGACAAGGGAATCTACGACGCAATGAACAAGGCCCTTGCCATGGCCACGGGCGACTATATCGTGTTCCTCAACGCCGGCGACGTGTTCCACAGCCCCGACGTGCTCACCCGCATAGCCGCCGCAGCCGGCGGAATGCCCGCCGTAATATACGGCAACACCGACATCGTGGACGGCGAAGGCCGTTTCGTGCGCCACCGCCGCCTTGCACCGCCGCGCCGCCTCACGTGGCACAGCTTCCTGCACGGAATGCTCGTGTGTCACCAGGCATTCTTCGCACGCTGCGACATAGCACGCACCACCCCCTACAACCTGCGCTACCGCTTCTCGGCCGACTACGACTGGTGCATACGAATCATGCGCACCGCCGCACGCAGGAAACTGCCAATGAAAAACGCAGGAATCATTGTGGCCGACTACCTCGACGGCGGAATGACCACACAAAACCACCGGCGCTCGCTCATGGAACGCTTCCGCGTCATGGCGCACCACTACGGAATCATTACCGCAGCCGCAATGCACCTGTGGTTCGTGGCAAGAGCCGTGGTGAAAAAATAAACTCCCGCGAAACGCTACCCGCACCCTTTCCGGAAAACACAGTTTGCCACCCGGCAAAAAATACGTGCCTTGTATTTCAAAATATGTCCGACATATTTTAAAATATCTCAGACATATTTTCCGTTTTCTCGGAGAGGCATGTAACTCACTGAAAATCAAGACGCCTTTTTTGTCTGCATAAAAGGACTTTACGGCACAAAAAAACGGGCCTTTCCTTCTCCGAACCCCGACAAAGCAAAACGCGGTTGCCGGAAAAGGCTCACATTAAAAAAAGCCCTAACAATTATTCGGCCAAACCTGCCGTTACAACCAAAAATTCGTAATTTTGCTTACGTCAAACAAAAGACATGCCGCAGAAACTCATACAGACCCAAACCCAGACCCAGACGCAGACGCTCACACCGCAGCAGCTTCTGCAAGTGCACCTTTTGGAACTGCCGCTCAAGGACTTCGAAGAACGAGTAAACGAAGAACTGCTCGAAAACGAAGCACTCGAACAGGGCAATGACGAGGAGCAGGGCAACGAAGACTTCAACGGAGGGGAGGAAGAGTACGGCACCCAAGGCAACAGCGAAGCCGACGCACTGGCCGACTACGTGTCGGACGACGAAACGCCCGACTACCTGCTCGCGCGCGCCTCGGCAGCCGAAAACACCGCAGAAAGGCTGCCTTTCGGGCAGTCGGTGTCGCTCTACGAAGAGCTGAAGGCACAGATAGCCGAAAACGACCTCGACGACCACGAGAAGGAAGTGATTACCTACCTAATCGGCTCGCTCGACTCCGACGGCTTCCTGCGCAAGGACGCGGCACGCATAGCCGACGAACTGGCCATTTACCACGACATCGAAACCACGCCCGACGAGGTAGAACGTCTCACCAAAATACTACAGACCTTCGAACCGAAAGGCATAGGAGCGCACTCGCTGCAAGAGTGCCTGCACATACAGCTTGCCTCGCCCGAGTTCTCGTCGCCGTTGCGCAAGCAGGAACTTACCGTTATCGACAAGTATTACGACGACTTCATACACAAACGCTGGGACAAGATACGCCAGCGCTTAGGTGTCGACGCGCCCACGATTGAGAAAATACGCACCGAAATACAGCGCCTCAACCCCAGGCCCGGAAGCGCACTCAACGAAACGGCTTCGAACGCCGCACAGGAGATTACGCCCGACTTCATGGTGGAAAACGACGGAAACGGAACGCTTACCGTTACACTCAACGAGGGCGACGTGCCGCCGCTGCGCGTGAGCAGCTCGTTCCGCGCAACGCTGGACGACTTTGCAAACAACCGCCTGAAGCTGACAAGGGAACAAAAGGACACCTACGCCTACGCACGCCAGAAGATAGAGGCCGCACAAACGTTCATCGAGGCCGTGCGCCGCCGACAAACCAACATGCTCGCAACAATGGAAGCCATAGTGGATTTCCAGAAGCCGTTCTTCCTGGAAGGCGACGACACACTGCTCCGCCCGATGATTCTGCGCGACATTGCAGAGCGCACAGGGCTGGACATATCGACCATTTCGCGCGTGAGCAACAGCAAATACGTTGAAACATACTTCGGGATTTTCCCGCTAAAATACTTTTTCAACGACAAGTTCGTAACAGAGGAGGGCGACGTACACTCGACGGTGAAGATACGTAAGGCCCTCGAAACGATAATAAACGAAGAAGACAAGAAGAACCCGTTGTCCGACGAGGCGCTTGCCGCCATGTTAAAGGAGCAAGGCTTCCCCGTGGCACGGCGCACCGTTGCAAAATACCGCGAGCAGATGGGAATACCTGTTGCCCGCCTAAGAAAATGAGAGACAAGTACATAATCAAGATTGCACGAGCCATTTCGCTGCTTTTCACGCCTTTTTACTTCCCGGTAATAGCATTCCTGGCCCTGTTCATGTTCAGCTACATGAACCTGCTGCCCCTGACGCTTAAGATAACCGTGCTGGTAATAGTTTACCTGTTTACCGTGGCGCTGCCGTTGCTGTCGATTTACCTTTACCGCAAGATAAACGGCTGGACCACGCACCAGGCAAGCCACCGCACGCGCCGTTACGTTCCCTACCTGCTGAGCATTACGAGCTACGGCTGTTGCTTTTACGTAATGGAGCGTATGCGCATGCCCCATTTCATGATGGGAATCATCGTGGGCGCGCTGTCCATACAGGTGTTGTGCTCGATTATCAACACACGCTTCAAGATTAGCACCCACTCTGCCGCTTCGGGCGGTGTGGTAGGCGCACTGCTCGCCTTTTCGCTGATATTCGCGTTCGACCCCACGTGGTGGCTGTGCCTGTCAATCATACTGGCCGGCGCGGTAGGCTCGAGCAGGATAATACTCCACCAGCACACGCTCGCACAAGTTACCACAGGCACCATACTGGGCTTTATCTGCGGGTTTGTAAGCATATTGTACGTATAAACACCAACATAACAATGAAACCTTTAGTAAGCATAATCATGGGCAGCACGTCCGACCTGCCCGTAATGGAAAAGGCTGCCGCCGAGCTTGACTCGATGGGCATACCTTTCGAGATGAACGCCCTCTCGGCTCACCGCACGCCCGACGAGGTGGCCGCCTTTGCAAGGGAAGCCGCCCCGCGCGGAGTGAAAGTAATAATAGCCGCAGCAGGCATGGCCGCAGCGCTGCCCGGGGTAATTGCCGCGCACACCACGCTGCCCGTAATAGGCGTGCCCATAAAGGGAATGCTCGACGGACTGGACGCACTGCTGTCGATAGTGCAGATGCCGCCCGCCATACCGGTGGCGACCGTGGGAGTGAACGCCGCAAAGAACGCGGCCATACTGGCCGAGGAAATCCTCGCCCTAACCGACGAAGGCATACGCGCCCGCGTGGCAGAACAGAAGGCAAAGCTCAAGGACAAGATTGTGGCAGCCAACGAGGAGCTCGCCAAAGTGAAATACGCCAACAAGACAAACTGACCCGCCCGAGAGCAGGAGATATATTATAATGCGTACCCGCAACATTTGCCGGGCACGCATTTTTTATACGCACCTTTTCCGGAAGCCCTGCCGCCACGCGGCAAGGCGGACATTCGCTGCCGCAAAACCCGGGACGGGGAACACCGTTTTTCAACCACGGAAAACGAAAACTCATTTTCACTCCGTTGCACCCCTCCGGGAGCAAATAAAAATTATGTCTGAGATATTTTAAAATATGTCAGACATATTTCGAATTATGTCCGACATATTTTTGCCTTCCGGAAACCCGCATGAAAACTCGGGGCGCAAAAGCTGCCTTTTTTGTCCGTATAACTATTTTAAACATCAGTGCACCTATTTTACAAACCGCCGGGCGGCACTTATACACAGTTAAATAGTATCTTTGCACACTATAACCTTTCAAACCAGATATTAATGAAAAAGATATTTTCCTTCCTCATCGCCATATCCTGCCTCACGTCCGTGGCCGCACAGACCAAGGAACAGGAAACAGCCGCGGTGCGCAAACTCGGGATAGCCCAGTATGCCGTGTCGCACCTGTACGTCGATTCAGTAGACCTCACGAAAATCACCGAAGGGGCGATAAAAGGAATGCTCTCCACCCTCGACCCGCACTCCACATACACCAACGCCGCCGAAACAAAGGCCATGAACGAACCGCTCGAAGGGAACTTCGACGGCATAGGCGTGCAGTTCAACATGCTCGACGACACGCTGCTCGTAATCCAGACCGTAGACAAAGGCCCGTCGCAAAAAGCCGGAATACTGGCCGGCGACAGGATTGTGCGCGTAAACGACACCGTTATAGCCGGCGTTAAAATGCCGCAAACCGAGATAATGAAACGCCTGCGCGGAAAGAAGGGCACTACCGTGCACCTCGGCATTCGCCGCACCGGCGTGGCCGAAGAAATACAGTTCGACGTGGTGCGCGACAAGATTCCCGTACACACACTCGACGCAGCCTACATCATAGCACCCAAGGTGGGATACGTGCGCTTCGGCTCGTTCGGCAAGACAACCCACGACGAAGTACGCAACGCCATACTCGGCCTTAAGGAAAAAGGAGCCGAAAGCCTCATAGTCGACGTGCGCGAAAACGGCGGCGGCTTCCTCGAAGCTGCAATCGAAGTGGCCAACGAATTCCTCGCCAAGGGCGACATGATAGTCTATACCCAGGGTCGCGCCGTGCCCAAAGTGGAATACAAGGCACGAGGCGGCGGCATATTCACCGAAGGCAAGACCGTGGTGCTCGTCGACGAGTTCTCCGCTTCGGCGTCCGAAATACTAGCCGGCGCACTACAGGACCAGGACCGCGCAACCATAGTGGGCGTGCGCAGTTTCGGCAAAGGACTTGTGCAACAGCCGGTGGGGCTTCCCGACGGCTCGCTCATACGCCTCACCGTGGCGCGCTACTACACGCCGGCCGGACGCTGCATTCAAAAACCCTACAAGCCCGGAGAGAACGAGGCTTACAACCTTGACGTGCTCAACCGCCTGCGCGGGGGAGAACTGACCAACGCCGACAGCATTCACCACAACGACTCCCTGCGCTGCTACACACTGCGCAAACACCGTCCCGTATATGGCGGGGGCGGGATAATTCCCGACCATTTCGTGCCGCTCGACACCACGGTATACACCAATCTTTACCGCAACCTATCGCGCAAAAACCTCGTGCTGCCCGCAATATTGAAATACAACGACACACATCGCGACGAACTGAAGAAAAAATACTCTTCCTTCGAGAAATTCAAGAAAGACTACACCTGTCCCGACGAAATAATCGACTCCATTCTCGCCGAAGGCGAAAAAGCCAAGATAAAACCCAAGGACGACGACGAACAGAAACGCACGCGCAAGCTGCTGGGCAAGATACTCAAGGCAATAACCGCGCGCGACATCTGGGACATGACACAATATTTCGAAATAATGAACGACGGCGACGCTACCATACAAAAAGCGCTCGAAGTAATAAGCCAATCATAAAGCAAACGAGAGCCAGCAACATGAATGCAAGAACAATAATCTGCACCGCTGTGGCCGCCTGCGCCATGATACTTACCACTGCAAACGCGGCCAAATACATCCCCGGCGACAAGCGCGTGTTCTCCTTGTACTGCAACGGCGTTCCCTGCGCTGTCGACTCCGTGGGACGCTCGATATACTGCCCCGTAAAGCCCGTCGACGGCGACTCGATAACCGTGGTGTTCACCTCGCCCATGCACGATTCCGTAAGCATAAACTTCAACTTCATCAAGATGGGCGACAGCGTAAAGTTCGCAAACAAGTTTTCGCAAAACCACCGTACATTTTTCTCAGGAACACGCACGGTATGGAACCTTTACTTCACCACGCTGCCCGTTGTGCTTCTCGACGCCACGGAACTTGAAAAAGACGTGCGACATCCGGGATACATAACAATTATCGACCCGTGGTGCCGCACCGACGGCGTGAACAACCTGTTCATACACTACGCCGGAGTAAAGATACGCGGCGCCACAGCCGCCACATACCCCAAAAAACCGTTCGGCGTGGAACTGTGGAACGAGAACAACGAGGAAACCGACGCTACCATAATGGGAATGCGCAGCGACGGCGACGTAATACTCGACGCCATGTACATCGACAAGGCCAGAATGCGCAACCGCCTGTGCTTCGACCTCTGGAACACCGTGGACCGCCTGCCGTACAACGACGACCCGGACGACAACCTTAACGGAACAGAAGGAACATTCGTCGAAGTGCTCGTAAACGGAGAATACAACGGCCTGTACTGCCTTACCGACAAGATTGACCGCAAGAAGCTGCAACTAAACAAATACAAGGTCGACCCCGCAAGCGGCGAAATAGCGCAACACGGCATGCTCTACAAGGCCACCGACTGGACCGGAGCAACGCGGTTCAATGGCTACGACACATCAGCCTCGACACAAGCGCTCAATTGGTTTGGCTGGGAGCAAAAATACCCCGACGAAAGCAACGCCTTTGCCAACTGGACGCCGATGATAAACCTCATAGAATACGCCGCGCCCGACCTGTACCCAAACAAAACCCTATTCTCGGCACTGCTCGAAAGAAGGTTCTACGTGCAGAACCTCGTGAACTACGTGCTGTTCCTCGGCGTAATGCACATTACCGACAACAGCTGCAAGAACACCTACATCAGTTTCCGGGACGTCAAGGCCTCGCCGTCGCTCGCGCTGTTCACCCCGTGGGACATGGACGCCTCGTGGGGGCGAGAATGGGACGGCTCAATGCGCGACGAACAAGGCTTCGACAAGATAATGGAAGACTGCGGGCTGTTCAAACGCCTCATCAACGACAACCCCGCCGACTTCCACCGCCGCATGCACGACACATGGATACGCTGGCGCAACTCATCCTTCTCAATCGATTCGGTAACGGCACGCATAAATGCCTACAGCGACCTGTTCACCAGTTCCGGCGCGTTCCTGCGCGAGATGAGGAGGTGGCCCGGCACGGTAGTGACAATCAACACCGAAACAAGATACATGCTTACCTGGTACAAAAAGAGCTTCGACTTCATAAATGAGTTCCTCAAAGACTATCCCACAAGCATACAAAGCGTCACCGCCGACAACGACATGCAAATAAGCGCCACAACCGACGGGGCGAACATCATCGTCAACGGCACAACAGGCAACGAAGCGCACATACGCATATACGACACCGCGGGAACGGCAGTGGAAAGCACCGACGCGGCCCTGCCATACCGGAGCGGCAACCTCGCGCCGGGCATATACATAATAAACATAAGCGTGGACGGCACCACAGTGCGCAAGAAAGTGGCCGTCTTCTGAACCCCGGCCCCCACGATGCACAAGAGCGCAACCGCATTCGCGGCGGCACGCACGGCCAATGCGGACAAACAAGGCACCGCGCAGGGCGCATTCCGCCGTAGCGGAAAATGAAAACTACGGCACCGTTTTTCCACCCCGCCGTACACCGCTTTTTTCCAGCCGTTTGAAACGGGCAAAAATATGTCTGACATAATTCGAAATATGTCAGACATATTTTAAATTATCTCAGAGATATTTTTTCTTTTCTCCCAAGGGGGTAGAAAACTCTCCGATACAACGCGGACAAACACGGACGGGCACTAAAAATGCACAAAAAGCAACACTAACACGGTATACATATTTTACCAAAAAAAGTAGTATCTTTGCGCCCGAAAACACGGCCCGCCCGCAACGGCAGGCATTTAATTATCAACTTAAAAGATGGACTACAATTTCAAGGAAATAGAGAAAAAATGGCACGCCCGCTGGGTGGAAAACAAAACGTACAAGGTTACGGAAAATCCCTCCAAGCCGAAATATTATGTGTTGAACATGTTCCCGTACCCTTCAGGGGCGGGATTGCACGTAGGCCATCCTTTAGGTTACATAGCCAGCGACATTTATGCCCGATACAAGCGCCTGTGCGGCTACAACGTGCTCAACCCCATGGGCTATGACGCCTACGGGCTGCCGGCCGAACAATACGCCATACAAACAGGCCAGCACCCGGCCGTAACCACGGTAAAAAACATCGACCATTACCGCGAACAGCTCGACAAGATAGGCTTTTCGTTCGACTGGGACCGCGAGATACGCACATGCGACCCGCAATATTACCACTGGACACAGTGGGCTTTCAAACTGATGTTCGAAAGCTATTATTCCTATTCCGAAAACAAGGCACGCCCCGTAAGCGAACTCATAAGCCGCTTTGAAACAAGCGGCACCGAAGGGCTCGACGCAGCATGCAGCGAGGAACTCTGTTTCACCGCCGGCGAATGGAAAGCCATGAACGACGTGGAAAAGCAGCAGGCGCTTATGAATTACCGCATTGCCTACCTGGGCGAGACCATGGTCAACTGGTGCCCGAAGCTCGGCACCGTGCTGGCCAACGACGAGGTGGTCGAAGGCGTGTCGGTGCGCGGCGGATACCCCGTGGTGCAGAAAAAAATGAAACAGTGGTGCCTGCGCGTGTCGGCCTACGCACAACGACTGCTCGACGGGCTCGACAACGTGGACTGGACCGACTCGCTCAAGGAAACACAGCGCAACTGGATAGGCCGGAGCGAGGGCACCGAAGTGGAATTCAACGTCAAAGGCAGCGACCTTACGTTCACCATCTTCACCACACGTGCCGACACAATGTTCGGCGTAACATTCATGGTGCTCGCACCCGAAAGCGAACTCGTTGACAAACTCACAACTCCCGAACAAGCCGGGGATGTAAAGGCATACATCGACGCGACAAAGAAACGCACCGAACGCGAACGCATATCCGACCGCAAGGTAACGGGCGTGTTCTCCGGCTCGTATGCCATAAATCCCTTTACGGGCGAGGAGATTCCCGTTTGGATAAGCGACTACGTGCTCGCAGGCTACGGCACCGGCGCAATAATGGCCGTTCCGGCCCACGACAGCCGCGACTACGCATTTGCACGCCACTTCAACCTGCCAATCATCCCGCTGATAGAAGGCTGCGACGTGTCGCAGGAAAGTTTCGACGCCAAGGAAGGCATAGTCACCAACTCGCCACGCGCCGGAGTGAAACCGTACATCGACTTCTCGCTCAACGGCCTTACCGTAAAGGAAGCCATAGCCGCAACAAAGAAATACGTAAGCGAACACAAGCTCGGCCGCGTAAAGGTGAACTACCGCCTGCGCGACGCAATCTTCTCGCGCCAGCGCTACTGGGGAGAGCCGTTCCCCGTGTACTACAAGGACGGCATGCCGCAAATGCTGCCCGACGAATGCCTGCCCCTCGAGCTGCCCGAAATAGACAAGTACGAGCCCACCGAAACGGGCGAGCCGCCACTCGGCCGCGCACAGAAATGGGCGTGGGACACGGAAAAGAAAACAGTAGTCGAAAAAAGCAAGATAAACAACACAACCATCTTCCCGCTCGAACTGAACACCATGCCGGGATTCGCCGGCTCGTCGGCCTACTACCTGCGCTACATGGACCCGCACAACGACCGCGAGCTCGTAAGCAAGGCAAACGACGAGTACTGGCGCTGCGTAGACCTCTACGTCGGAGGCACGGAGCACGCCACGGGACACCTCATCTACTCCCGCTTCTGGAACAAAGTTCTCCACGACTACGGCTACAGCGTTGTGGAAGAACCGTTCGCCAAACTCGTGAACCAGGGAATGATTCAGGGACGCTCCAACTTTGTTTACCGCGTGAAGGAAGGAACGGAGCAAGGCAAGTTCGTTTCGCTCAACCTGAAAGACAAATACGAAGTAACCCCAATACACGTTGACGTAAACATCGTAAGCAACGACGTGCTCGACATCGACGCCTTCCGCAAATGGAGGCCCGAGTATGCCGACGCCGAATTCATACTCGAAGAAGACGGCAAGTACATCTGCGGCTGGGCCATCGAAAAGATGTCGAAAAGCATGTACAACGTAGTCAACCCCGACCTCGTTGTAGAACGCTACGGGGCAGACACGCTGCGCCTTTACGAGATGTTCCTCGGCCCGATAAACCAGAGCAAGCCGTGGGACAGCAACGGAATAGACGGTTGCTCCCGCTTTTTGCGCAAGCTCTGGAACCTTTTCTTCGACAAGTCAGGAAACTTCGTTCCCGATTCCGCAGAGCCTTCCGGCGACAACCTGCGCTCGCTCCACAAGCTGATAAAGAAAGTTACCGACGACATGGAAGTTTTCTCCTATAACACTTCCATAAGCGCCTTCATGATAGCCGTAGGGGAATTGGCCGCACAACGCTGCACCTCGCGCGAAGTTCTCGAAAAACTTGTAATACTTGTTGCCCCGTTTGCGCCTTTCATTGCCGAGGAGCTTTGGGAAAAACTCGGCAAGGAGGGTTCTGTTTGCGACGCACAGTGGCCTGCCTGCGACGAGAGCTACCTTCGTCAGGACAACGTGACGATGAGCATTTCGTTTAACGGAAAGACGCGCTTCACCCTCGACTTCCCCGTCGACGCAAGCAAGGAAGAAATCGAAAAGGAAGCACTCGGCTGCGAACAGTCGCAAAAGTATCTTGAAGGCAAGACAGTCGTAAAGGTTATAGTCGTACCGAAGCGCATTGTCAACATAGTTGTAAAATAAGGCGAGCACCATGAACATAGCAAAGTCCATTCCGGCGCTGAAGCTGAAGCCCAGCCAGATTATCCACGACTACTTTTTCATCACCCTGGGGCTGCTGTGCTATTCGATAGGCTTCTGCTGTTTCATTCTGCCCTACCATATCACCACCGGGGCCGTTACCGGTTTGGGCGCGTTGATTTTCTACGCCACCAACGGCGCTTTTCCGGCGCAGTACACTGTGCTGCTCGTCAACGCAGTGCTGCTTATAGCGGCCATACGTGTGCTGGGCGCAAAGTTCTTCGTCAAGACGATATACGCCGTAGTGGTGCTCAGTATCTTCATAGGCGTGGTGCAGGAACTGATAACCGACATGCCGGGCTACCCGCTCAACAGCGAGCGCCTGCCCATGTTCCTCGACGACCAGGGCTTCATGGCGTGCGTCATAGGTGCCTTGCTCGAGGGCATAGGCATAGGAATAGTCTTCCTGCAAGGCGGCAGCACGGGCGGCACCGACATCATCTCGGCCATTGTAAACAAGTACCACGACATCACGATAGGCCAAATGCTTATTATATGCGACCTGCTTATCGTCACGTCTTCGCTGCTCACTCCGGTGGGCGACCTGCAGCACCTGCTCTTCGGCTACTGCACGCTCATGATAACCAACTACACGCTCGACTACGTTCTGAACAGCGGCCGCCAGAGCGTGCAGTTCCTCATCATCTCGCGCCATTATGCCGACATAGCTTCGGCCATTACCATTTACCACCGCGGCGTTACCGTTCTCGACGGCCACGGTTGGTACACCAAGCAGGAGCAGAAAGTTCTCATCGTTCTTGCCCGCCGCCGCGAGAGCAAGAACATTTTCCGCATTATAAAACAAATCGACCCCAACGCTTTCATCTCGCAAAGCAAGGTGATAGGCGTTTTCGGCGAAGGGTTCGACAAGCTCAAGGTCAAGTAACGCCGTGTCTCCCGGCTGCAACATACGTCCCGGAACATGAACAACCCCGCAATGCAGCATACGCCGCCCCTTGCGCCCGCGCTTACGGGGGCGTCGCTCACGGTGGCCGTTGAAGGCGGCTTGTGCAACCGCATGCGTGCCGCTCTTTCGGCGGCAGGTGTTGCCGCGGCAAGCGGCTGCCCGGTGCGCGTGTCATGGAGCTCGGGCAGCGAGTGCGGCTGCCGCTTCGACGATGTGTTCGCCTATCCTTTTGAAGGCCGCGCGGGCATTCCCGGCAGTTTGTCGGTGCACCCGCCGCGCCTGTACGACATTCCCTCCTCGCGCCGCAACCTGCGGCTGCCGTCGCTGCTCAGGCGGTTTGCCTACCGTGCCTGCCGCAGCAACTACCAGGGCGGCGAGGGCGACGACGTGCTTTCACTGCTTGCCCGTTACGGCAAAGTCTACATCTCCACCTGTTACGAGTTTTTCGAAAGTGCCGTTGAAATGAAAGACCTTTTCCGCCCCTCGCCGCATGTGCTGGAAACCGTGCGGCAGCTCTCGGCGGGATTCAACGAAAACACCTTAGGCATACACATACGCACGGGCGACAACGTTATGTCGCGCCTGCACAGCCCCGCACGCCTGTTCATCGAGAGGGCGCATGCCGAAGTCTCCCGCAACCCGCAGGCACGTTTCTTCCTTGCCACCGACAGCGCCGAAGTCAAGTCGGCATTTGCGGGCGAATTCCCCGGCAGGGTAATCACCGCCGACGCACAACTGTCGCGCTCCACCTACGGCGGAATGGTAGCTGCCGCCGTGGATTTGTTCGCCCTGGCGCGCACAACGCGCATACTGGGCAGCTACTACTCGTCGTTCTCGGGCACGGCCGCCGAATTGGGCGGAATACCGCTCGAAACGTTAAAAATACGTTGAATTTCTGTTTTCACAGTTTTTTCCTCCTTTCCGGGTCGTTTTTTGTCTGCCGCCCCGTAAAGGGGGTCAGAGGAAATTAAAATCAGGTCTGAGAAAATTCAAAATATGTCTGACATATTTCGAAATATGTCAGACATATTTTTGCCCACCCCTAAAATGGTGTTTTTCAGCGCCCGTACGGAGTGCTTTTTTCTTTACCTTAAAAATGCCTTTCCGGCTGTCCGGAATTGTCCGTCGCTGCAATGCACGTGCTGCCGCGACGGACATGTATTTTAATACGAGGCCGTGGCCGGGAATCCTGCTTCGTTTATGCGTTTCACTATGTCGTCGAGCTCCTCGTGCGTGGCCTTGCGCAGCTTTTGGTCGGGCGTCTCGCGGTCTATGGTGTAAATCATCACCATCTGCGGCCTTATCTCCTTTATAGCCTCGAGCCAGGGCGTTACGTACTCGTCGCCCGTGTTGGTGAGCGATTCCTCGCCGTCCGTGCCGTGCAGGAACATGGTCTGCACTATCACGTGCCCGTTGAAGAGCTTCATGTTTTCGATAATGCGCCTCACGTCGTATGCCCCCGTGGGCCTGTTCATGCGTTCAATGTATGCAGGGTTGGCGGTGTCGAGCTTCAGTATGTTGTTGTCCACCTTCATGAGCGCGTCGCGCACGGCCGGCCGCGTTATCATCGTTGCGTTGCTCAACACGCTTATCTTAGCCTGCGGGAAATACTCGTCGCGCAGCTCTGCAACATCGTCCACTATTCCCGCAAAGTCGGGGTGCGCCGTAGGTTCGCCGTTGCCTGCAAACGTAAGCACGTCGGGCTTCGGGCCGTCGGCTTTCATGGCGCGCAGCTTTTGCCCGAGGGCGGCCTTCACCTCGGCGCGCGTGGGGCGCGGCAGCCTCGGGCGGCGCTCGGCGTTGAGCCCGCACTCGCAGTACAGGCAGTCGAACGTGCAGACTTTGCCGTCGGCCGGCATGAGGTTTATTCCTAACGACACGCCTAACCTGCGGCTGTGTATGGGGCCGAAAATCGGTGCGGGATAGATTACCGTTGACATAATACTGTTTTTACGTTATGTTTTGTGCAGGCAAAGTTACTCGTTTAACGCTTTGCCGGTACAGATTGCCGTACAAAAAGTAAACATTTGCGTGCCATAAATGCCGAATTAACTATTATTGCGACACACAAGCCCGCACGCCACCCGCTTTTTGCTATCTTTACAGCCGGCGAACCATAAAAACACGCAATATCATGGAACAAACCATAAACGTATTCTGCAAGAACAACGGCCAGTCGGTCGAAATGCCCGTGGGAAGCACGGCCATAGAGGCTTACAACGCTTTCGGGCTGGACATGCCCTACGGCGTTACCTGTGCACGGGTGAACAACAAGTCGGAAAGCCTGCATTTCCCCCTTTTCAAGGACAGCGACGTGGAGTTTCTCGACGTGTCCGACCCTTCGGGCATGAGAACCTACACGCGCTCGCTTTTCTTCGTGCTCTACAAGGCCGTTGAGGACCTATTCCCCAAAACAACGGTGCGTATCGACACGCCCGTGTCGAACGGTTACTATTGCCGCCTGCTCATAGGGCGCGATGTCACCCCCGCCGACGTGGCGCGCCTGCGCAGCCGCATGGAGGAAATCATTGCCGCCGACATGCCGTTCCGCCGCATTGTGTGCCGCACCGACGAGGCCGTGGAACGCTTCCGCAACCTCGGGCTCGAAAGCAAGGCAAAGCTGCTCAAAAGCGTGGGAACGCTCTACACCACTTACTTCATGCTCGACGGGACGATGGATTACTACTACGGCTCGCTGCTCCTCTCAACGGGGCAGCTCAAGGTGTTCGGGCTGGAGGAATACCACGACGGCGTGCTGCTGCGCGTGCCCGACCCGTCGTGCCCCGACAGGCTCCTGCCCATGGTGAAGCAGGAAAAGATGTTCGAAGTGTTCCGCGAACACCACGAGTGGCAGCATATCGTGGGGCTGAACTCGATAGGCGACCTGAACGAGGTATGCGTAAACGGACACACCAACATGCTCGTGAACGTTTCCGAAGCACTGCAGGAAAAGAAGATAAGCCGCATTGCCGACATGATTGCAGCCAACCCCGACATACACGTGGTGCTCATTTCCGGGCCTTCGTCGAGCGGCAAGACCACCTTCAGCAAACGCCTTTCGGTACAACTCATGGCCTGCGGCCTGAAACCGTACCCCATATCTATCGACGATTACTTCGTAGACCGCGACAAGACACCCAAGCTCCCCGACGGCGAGTACGACTTCGAGTCGCTCTATGCCGTAAACATACCTTTGCTCTCGCAACACCTCAACGACCTTATCGCCGGCAGGGAAGTGGAACTGCCGCGCTTCAACTTCCAGACCGGCAAGAGCGAACGCAGCGGGCAATACCTGAAACTCGACCCCAACATGATTCTCATAATGGAAGGCATACACGCCCTGAACCCCGAACTGACGCCGCAAATTCCCGACAGCAACAAGTTCCGCGTGTACGTCTCGGCCCTGACATCCATACTGCTCGACGACCACAACTACATACCTACCACCGACAACCGCCTGCTGCGCCGCATTGTGCGCGACTACAAATACCGCGGCTACTCCGCGCGCGACACCATAAAACGCTGGCCGAGCGTAAGGGCGGGCGAGGCAAAATGGATTTTCCCCTACCAGGAAAACGCCGACGTGATGTTCAACTCGGCGCTGCTCTTCGAACTGGCGGCGCTGCGCCCGCAGGCCATGCCGCTGCTCGAGCAGGTAGACGAACGATACGAGGAATATTCCGAAGCCTACCGCCTGCACAAGTTCCTCTCGTACATCAAACCCATACCCATCGACGGCCTGCCGCCCACGTCGTTGCTGCGCGAATTCCTCGGCGGCAGCACATTCAACTACTGACGGCACGCCGCACGCACAACGTGCACCGCTCACCGGCAGACAAAAACGGAGCGAAAAACGAAGCGGGAAAACAGCCGCCCGGGGCGCGGAAAAGTGAAAACTGATTTTCAGTGCGTTTACCCCACATGGGAGCAAAGAAAAAATATGTGCCTTGTATTTTAAAATATGTCAGACCTATTTCGAAATATGTCGGACATATTTTTCGCCCCCCGGAAACCCTTTCCGAAACCGCCCCGGAAAGGCCGACAAACGCGGACACCATTTTACACTGCTGCAAAACAGGTGAAGAATCATTCGCTTTCTGCCGCGGCCTGCGAAAAATTATTTGCAAATTCACGGCCCGGCGTTCGGCATTATTCCGCGGAAAGCCATATTTTTGTAAAATATGTTTAACTCCTTACGCTTTCCCGCTCCTCAGCGACGGGAAGCGGGCCTATTTCTGTTGCCACGATATAAAGGACTTTAAAAATAACATGCCATGAAAAGGAAATTCCTGTTCACACTGCTGCTCCTTGCGGCCGCATTCTGCAGCCCTGCCCGGGCCATGGACGTGTACGTGTACATAAACGGGAGCTACGTACCCGTAAACGTTTCCGAAAACATCTACAAGATTGTCTTCGAAGATGAATACACACATTTCATCACAGCCTCGGGCGAGACGGCCACGTTAAGGAACGAAGCCTTCTCGTTCCTCACCTTCCGCAAGCTGGAAACGCCCGTAGGCATAAACGCCGCAAAGGCCGAAGCCGTCACCATAACCTATGAAAACGAATGCATACGCGTGAAAAGCGCAAGCGTGCCGGCCAACGTAAGGATTATCGACACGGCCGGGAACGTAATGGCCGACATAACGCCCCACAACGCCGACATGTTCTTCTCGCTGTGCGGAATGCCGGCCGGAGTGTATATCGTAACAGCCGGCGACGGGAAAAACGTAACCGTAAAGAAAATAACGAAAAACAAGTAAACCCATGGCAACCGACATAATAACCAGAACAAGGACGGCATTGCTCGCACTCTGCATAATGGCAGGCACTGCCGCAAAAGCGCAGGACTACTTTCATTTCTACCGCGACGGACAGGTGGCCGAACGGGTGCAGGCAACGCTCGTAGACAGCATTAGCTTCGGCACTACCGGCAGGTCGATAATGGTTTACGACAAGGAAAAGAAACGGCTTTACTCGGCGCGGCGCAATGTTATCGACAGCGTGGTCATCAAGCCGTTCATCGACTACACTTCCTACCCCGCGCTCAACCTCACGTCAGGATACAACAACGTTGAAGCCACCTACGACAACGATACGAAAGTATATTCCATACACGTAACCGGCGGCGACCCGTACATACTCACCGAAACGCTGAAAAACGACCTGCCCGCCGACTCGTGCGTGCTTACGTTCGAATACAACTGCCCCGCAGGCATAAACGAATTCCAGATATTCTTCTGCCCGCCCGCCGCCGAAAACCTCTCGGCCAAGGTAGGCTCGATTACTCCCACCGTGGGCACCGAATGGCGCACCTATTCCGTGCCCATAAAGGACTACCGCGAAGACTTCTCCTGGGGCTCGCGCAACGATTACCTGAGGTTCGACTTCGGAACAGTGCCCGACGTAGACATATCGCTCAGAAAAATAAGCATACGTTCGTTCACGCCCGAAGAACAACGCGAACAAGCCGAAAAAGACAGTATCAAAGCAGCTAAAGAACGCATGGCCGAAAACATAAAAGCCTATCTCAACGCCACGTATGCCTCGAGCGTAAAGCAAGTAAACGTCACGGCCGACGAAGTTACCGTTACCGGCGAATGCTCAGGCGACGGAACGTTCGCGCTGGCCGACATAGCGCCATACGACGACGTTACCGAAGAAACGGAATACTACATCGCGGCCTCGCTGCCCAACGGGCAGTTCTCGGTAACGCTGCCGCGCATGGCCGAACGCTCGGGATTCAACTACGACCGCGTGCTCTCGAAGTGGGCAATAGTGAAAACAGACGGCGAAAGGCACACGCTCGCCTCGCACGCCCGCTATGCCGACGAGGTCACGCCGCAGTACGTGGCCGAACCGGGAGTGCTTAAAGGCAAGAAAGGCATTGCCGCCGGGCTCGGGGCAACGTACATCTCCGACTTCGACAACCTGCAGGCGCACAGCATTACGATGAACATAGTGCTCAACACTTTCATCAGCACCTCGTACCAAAGCGGCTGGACGTCCTATTCCTACGGCGGCCGCACGTACTACATCAACCAGGGGGCCTTTACACAGCTCGACGAGGTGACCCGCGCGGCCCACGAACGCGGAGTAATCGTTTCGGGAATACTGCTCACGTCCACCGGCTCCATTTTCAACGACCCGGAAAACACCGGAGGCTACTACACCATGCCCAACATGACCACACCCGACGCGGTGAACACCTACGCCGCCGCATTGAATTACCTGTTCAGGCGTTACACCTCGGGCGAATACGGACGCGTGCACCACTGGATAGTACACAACGAGGTCGACGCCGGCGACTCGTGGACCAACATGGGCGAACAGCCCGAAATGCGCTACTACGACCGCTACATGAAGTCGATGCGCATGTGCTACAACATCATACGCCAGTACGACCCCAACGCTTCGATACTCGGCTCATATACGCACAACTGGAACTTCGAGGCCGAGATAAACTCACCCCGCCTGATGCTCGAGCAGAACGTGCAGTATTCCGAAAAGGAAGGCGACTTCCGCTGGGGAGTGGCCTATCATCCTTACCCCATAGACCTCACGCGACCCGAGTTCTGGAAAAACGACCGGGCAAACGCCACTTTCAGCAACAACTCCACATACGTAACGTTCCTCAACCCCGAAGTAATCAACGCCTGGATTCTCGACCCGGCGCACTTCTACAAGGACGGCACCAAGCGCATACTCTTCTTCAGCGAACAGGGAACAAACTCGCCCGACTACACCGAAAACTCGCTGCAGCTCCAGGCTGCCGGCGCGGCGTGGATATGGAAGAAGATAAGCCGCCTCGACGGCATTGACGCAATGCAATGGCACAACTGGGCCGACAACGTCACGGAGTTCGGCCTGCGCATAGGCCTGCGCTCGTTTGCCGAAGGCAACTTCAACAACCTCGACCCCAAGCCCGTGTGGTACGTATGGCAAGCCGCCGGCACCGACCGCGAGGACGAGGTGTTCGAACATTACCTCGACATAATAGGCATAGACAGCTGGGACAACATAATCCAGCCCGTGGAGTGACATCCCGCGGCAGTCAGCCCCGCAAACACACAAACGCGCAAACACTACAAAATCAGGCACGGCCTTTACATGGCCGCGCCTGATTTTTTTCCTGACCGGTGTGCCTGTTGCGGGTGCTTGTGGGCGCAAAAACAGCCCGTCCCGCCGCACCGCAAAGCGCGTCTCCCGCGCGGTGCGGACAAACGCCCGCATTTGTCCGCATTTTCAGGAGCATTTTCATACGGGTTTTCAGGGGGCAAAAAATATGTCCGACATATTTCGAAATAGGTCTGACATATTTTAAAATACAAGGCACATATTTTTTCTTTGCTCCCATGTGGGGTAAACGCACTGAAAACCAGTTTTCACTTTTCCGCACCCCGAACGGCCGTTTTTCCGCCCCGGTTTTCGCGCTGTTTTTGTCTGCCGCGGCAACGGCGGCACGGCATAAGCATGTTGAATATAGTACCTCCGGCGCGTTGCAGTTTCTCGCCATAATGGTAACTTTGTACCGCAAACCACGAAACAGCACATGAATTTTGCCGACATACTGCTGCCACTTCCGCTCGACGGCCTGTTCACCTACGCAGTGCCGCCCGCGCTGTCCGACGCCGTTGCGCCGGGCAAGAGGGTGGTAGTGCAGTTCGGCGCGAAAAAAGAATACTCCGGCATAGTGGTGCGCCTGCACGACAACCACCCGGGCGAAGGAATAAACGTCAAGCCCGTAATAGACGTGGTAGACCCCGAACCCGTGGTAACCCGCGAGCAACTCGCATTCTGGAAATGGATGGCAGGCTATTACCTGTGCCACGAAGGCGACGTAATGAAAGCCGCGCTGCCCGCCGGCCTCAAACTCGCAAGCGAAAGTATCATAGGATACAACGCCGACTACGACGGCAACGCCACGCTGACGCCGCGCGAGCAGCAAGTGGCCGGCGCACTCGAAACCGAAGGCGACATGTCGATAGCCGCGCTCGAAAAGAAATGCGGTGCAACCAACCTCGTGGCCGTCGTGCGCTCGCTTTACGACAAGGGAGCCATACGAATGCACGAAGAACTGCGCGGCAACTACCGCCCGCGCTACGAAACACGCGCCTTCCTCACCCGTGAATACTTCAACGAAGCGCGGCTAAACGAAGCGTTGGACAAACTCGCACGCGCACCGCAACAACTCGCACTGCTCACCCTCTATCTCGACATGAGCGGGGCCTCGGCCGCACTCACCCTGAAAAACCACGCACTCCTGCGCCCCGTGGCAAAAAGCGCGCTAATGCACGAAAGCAAAGCCGGCGAAAGCGCATGGGCGGGACTGCTCAAGAAAGGCATTCTCGCTGCAAGGCAGGAGGAAGTGACACGCCTGGCCGGGCACAAGGGCGGACGCATGCCGCTGCACTCGCTATCGCCGGCGCAGCAGCAAGCCATAAGCGGGATAAACACCGCGTTCAGCACCAAAAACGTGTGCCTGCTACACGGAGTAACATCGTGCGGCAAGACAGAAATCTACATACATCTCATAGCCGAAGCCATAAGCAACGGGAAAAGCGTGCTCTACATGCTTCCCGAAATTGCGCTGACCACACAGATTACCCAGCGCCTGCGACTTTTTTTCGGCAACGACATGGGAGTGTTCCATTCAAAGTTCCCCGACAGCGAACGAGTGGAGATATGGAAAAAACAACTCTCACCCAATCCCTACAAACTGATAGTGGGAGTGCGCAGCTCGCTCTTCCTGCCCATGAAGAACCTCGGCCTCGTCATCATAGACGAAGAACACGAGCCGTCGTACAAACAAGAGGAACCCGCCCCGCGATACAACGCACGCGACGCAGCAATAATGCTCGCCGGCATGTGCGGCGCAAAAACACTTCTGGGCACAGCCACCCCCTCGCTCGAAAGCTACGCCAACGCACGTGCGGGAAAATACGGACTGGTCGAAATAAACGAACGCTTCGGACAAGTATGCCTGCCCGAGATACACGTTGAAGACGTAAAGGAACTGCGCCGAAAAAAAATGATGACCACACCGCTCGCCCCGCAACTGATTTCCGAAATACAGGCTGCCCTCGACGACGGCCAGCAAACCATACTTTTCCAAAACCGCAGGGGATACTCGCCGTTCCTCGAATGCCACGCATGCGGATGGGTGCCGCGCTGCGAACACTGCGACGTGAGCCTTACCTATCACCGCGGCACAAACAGCCTGGTTTGCCACTACTGCGGCGCGGTTTACCGTGTGCCCGAACGCTGCCCCGCCTGCGAAGGCACACAGCTCGACGACCGCGGCTTCGGCACAGAGAAGATAGAGGACACCGTGCGCGAGCTTTTCCCAAAAGCGCGTGTGGCACGGCTCGACCTCGACACAACACGCTCGCGCTCCGCCTACGACAGGATTCTGTCAGCCTTCCGCGACGGAAAAACCGACATACTCATCGGAACGCAAATGGTATCGAAAGGCTTGGACTTCGACCGCGTGCGCGTGGTGGGAGTGCTCGACGCCGACGCGGCCATGAACGTACCCGATTTCCGCAGCTACGAACGGGCATTCCAGATGATGTCGCAAGTGGCCGGCCGGGCAGGACGGCGCGACACGCGCGGCACGGTAATACTCCAGACACGCCGCCCCGAAACGAAGCTTATAGCCCAAGTTGCCGCCAACGACTACACCGGCATGTACGAAACGCAAATCCAGGAACGTGAAGCGTTCGGCTATCCACCGTTCTGCCGACTTATATACATTTACCTGCGCCACCGCTCGCAATATGTGGCCGATTGCGCCTCGCGCGACATGGCCGCCGCCTTGCTCCCCATATTCGGCGACAATCTCCTGGGCCCGGCCAACCCGCCCGTAGCACGCATAAAGTCACTCTTCATACGCCAGATAATGCTCAAGGTAGAGCGCACGGCACCTGTGGCGCGCGTGCGCTCGGTATTGCAGCAGACAGCCGCAAAAATAACCGGGCAATACGGCGCAGACGTATATTTCGACGTCGACCCGTTGTGATTGCCTGCAAACGAAGAACGCCGGCGGCAGGTAAGCAAATTCCCCTTTTTGAACTTCCGGGAATATTCCCTCCGTCATGCAAAACAAAACGGAAACAGGAATTTTTTACACTGAAAAACGAAAACCGTTTTTCGACTTTTTACCCTCCCCTTGAAGCCAAGAAAAAATATGTCTGAGATATTTTAAAATATGTCTGACATAATTCGAAATATGTCCGACGTATTTTTTATTTGCTCCCACTCGGGTTAAATATGCAGAAAACCAGTTTTCATTTTCCGGCATGAACCTACCTGAAACTGCCAGGCCCATAAAGCCACCCGCGGGGCAAGCAACAGGATTTGCTTGCCCCGCGGGTCGTTTGATTGCTCAAATCTATTCGGAGAGTGTCAATACTCGTCCTCGTTGAAGAGGAAATCTTCTTTTGTTGGGTAATCCGGCCATACGTCTTCGATGGTTTCGTAGACATCGCCTTCGTCTTCGAGTTCCTGCAGGTTTTCTATCACTTCGAGTGGAGCTCCCGAACGCATTGCGTAGTCGATAAGTTCGTCTTTTGTTGCGGGCCAGGGCGCATCTTCAAGTTTCGAGGCTAGTTCTAATGTCCAATACATATTATTATCCTTATAAGGTTCTTTAAGCGTGCGCAAAAATACAACCTTATTCCTAATAATGTGCACTGGCGGAGATATATTTATCGGTTTAAATGTTAAAAATTCTTTTACCTCGCAGAGTATTCTGCCGGTGCTTTGTTTTATGGGCCAAAGTAGTGGTTTTTCAGAAACTTACTATATGGTTTTGCTTGTTCAGCTTGCTGTCGAAAAACACGAGTCCGGCCTCGTAAAGGTCGAATGTCACCACCGAGCGCGGGTCTTTGCGTATGTTCTCCCAGTTCCTGCGTGCGGCGGGCGTGGCGTATATTCCCGCCGCCACAAAAAGGCTTTGCGGCCCTGCGCCGGGGGCAAAGCTCATGAATGCCCCATAGGCGTCCTCGCCTGGTGCGACATAGCAAAGGTCGTACCGTTTGCCGGCCATGCCTGCCGGGCTGTCGGCCTGCATTACCTGCGCTTTCCTGCAGCCGGCTGCCACGTATTTGCCCGTAACGCCCCTGTTGCGACCCACAATGGCCGCCTTTTCCGGCCTTACATAGTTGGCCAGGCGGAACATAAGCCTGTCCATCCGTCCGGAAACGCTCAGACGCCCCGCGTAACTGCCGCGCATTCGGGCCAGTTCGGGATAGGCGTAATACATGTGGCTCTCGTAGATTACTCCTTTTATGAGGTTGTAGGCAAATGGCGAATGCACTCCGTAGCCGTTGCGGTGGCGGAAGCGCAGTGTCCTTATGTATATACGGTGCAAAAAGGTATGAATATTTGCCATATCGCGGCAAAAATACTTATTTAACGGCAAAATATCGACTATTTATCTAATCAAATCATAAAAAAGCATAAATAAAGGTTATTTCCGCATAGAGGTGTTCGTTTTGCCGAAAAAAACCGCTAATTTTGTTACGTGTTTTTCATAGTATTAGATTTAAGGTTAACATTAAGATTAGGGTTACGGAGGTAACCCTTTTTTATTTCCGGCCAACCTTATCCCCGTATTTGTGTATCATGACAGGCTGCCGCGCGGCCATGCGGACGCAGCGGCAGGGTGGTTTCCATTTTCATAGTTAGGCGCGATAATTTGTTTTTGATACGCGATGAATTTCGTATCCACGAGTGGAAAATTTTTGTCTTAAAAAGGCGTTTTCCGGTGCGGAAAAATGAAAACTGATTTTCAGTGTGTTTATCTCACATGGGAGCAAATAAAAAATACAAGGCACATATTTCAAAATATGTCTGACCTATTTTAAAATATCTCAGACATATTTTTTGCCCCCTGAAAACTACATTGAAACATGCCCCGAAAATGCGGATAAAACGCAGACACCGTTCGCGGCGCAGGGCGTTGCGCCACATGCGGCACGTATCTGCGGTTGCACGAGCCGCACTCGCGGGTGCGCCTGCAAGGCTTGCGCGGCGCGGCATGCGACGGTATGTGCGGCGTGCTTCACACCTGCTTGCGCGCAATGCGGAAAGGCACTCCCCACCGCGTCACGTCCTGCCAGCAGGCGTGCTGCGGTGCGTGCGGCGCTTCCGTGCCGCCGCCGAAAAGGCAACTGCCCTGTTCTATTACTATCTCGTCCCACACATCACGGTCCATGAAGCTCTGGAGCACCATGCGTCCGCCTTCAACGACGAGCGACTGTATGCCGCGCGCATGGAGCGCGTCCATGAGCTGCGATATTATGTCGCGCCCGTAGTCGGGGTGCAGGTATTCCGTGGCTGGGCGGCCGTCGGGATAGGGATGTGCGGTTACGGCGAGCGTTGCGGCATTGCCGTCGAACAGGTTGAGCGCCGCGGGCAGCGTGGCGTTCCTGTCGAGCACTATGCGCAGCGGGTTCTTTCCGTGCCACGCCCTCGCCGTAAGGCTCGGGTTGTCGCATTCGGCGGTGTGCCGGCCCACGAGTATCGCGTCGTTTTCCGTGCGCAGGCGGTGCGAGCACATCTGTGTCAGAGGCGTGGATATGAATGCGCGCCTGGCTTCGCCGCCCGGTGCAATGTACCCGTCGGCACTCTGCGCCCATTTCAATATTACGTAGGGACGCTTCCTGGAATGATAGGTGATGAAGCGGCAGTTGAGCATGCGGCATTCCTGTTCGAGCACGCCAACGGTCACTTCTATGCCGGCGTCGCGCAGCCGCGCTATGCCCCGCCCGCTTACTGCGGCAAAGGGGTCGGCACATCCCACTACCACGCGCTTTACGTGCTTGCTCACGAGCATGTCGGCACAAGGCGGCGTCTTGCCGTAGTGGGCGCATGGCTCAAGACTCACGTAAACCGTGGAGCGCGACAGCAGGCTCTGGTCCTTTACCGAAGCAATGGCGTTCACTTCGGCATGGGGCCCGCCGCAGTGCATGTGGTAGCCCTCGCCTATTATACGGCCGTCGCACACAACCACCGCGCCCACCATAGGATTGGGCGGCGCCCCGAACCGGCCGTTGGCAGCCAGCTGCAGGCAGCGGCGCATGTATTTTTCATCTGTATTGCTGTTCATAGTGTGGCGTTAAAAATGTATTTTTGTTCTGATGTTTAGTTTAATATGCTACATACGGATATGCTGAACCCTTATACGCAGCTTGTTTCCCGCCTTGCGGGTGTGTATCCTCCGGGAGAGGCGCGCGCCGTGGCGCGTGTGTTGCTCGAAGACGCATTCGGCATTACGCTTGCCGATGTCTACGCAGGCAAAGTTAGGGAATTTTCGCCACACGAGCTTGAACGCCTGCACAGTATGGCCGACAGGCTTGAAAAAGGCGAGCCTGTGCAGTATGTTGCAGGCACGGCGCAGTTCGGCGGCCTGACGTTCGAAGTGTCGCCCGGCGTACTCATCCCCCGCCCCGAGACGCTGGAACTCGTGGAATGGGCGGCGGGCGACTTTTCTGCCCGCACGGGAAAGGGAAACAGGCACATGCGCGTGCTCGACATAGGCACGGGCAGCGGCTGCATTGCCGTAACCATGGCCGTCCGCCTTGCCGGGGCACAGGTAACGGCCGTAGACATAAGCGAAAAGGCCCTCGGCGTGGCGCGGCGCAATGCCGCCCGCAACGGCGTGCAGGTGGAGTTTGCCGTGTGCGACATACTGTCGCCCGGAGCAGACATAGCCGGAAATTTCGACGTTATAATGAGCAATCCCCCATATGTGTGCCGCTCTGAACGCGCAGGAATGCACCGCAATGTGCTCGACTACGAGCCGCACGAAGCACTCTTTGTGGACGACACCGACCCGCTGGTGTTCTACCGGGCGATAGCGCGCTTTGCCGCCGCACACCTTGTGCCCGGCGGGGCAGTATATGTGGAGATAAACAGGCGTTTCGGCCGCGAGACGGCGGATGTGTTCTCCGCTGCGGGCTTTGCGTCGGTGGAACTGCGGAAGGATTCAGCGGGCAACCCGCGCATGATAAAGGCAAAATGACGTGATGATGAGAAAACCGCTTGTAAAAATGAACGAAAGGCAGGCGCTCGAACGCATGTCCTCGCGCTGCGCCAAGAGCGAGCAGTGCGAGGCCGACGTAAGGCGCAAACTTGCCGAATGGGAGCAGGACGACGCTGCCGCCGACAGGATTGTGGAACGCCTGCGGGCAGAGGGTTTCGTGGACGACGAACGTTTTTGCCGCGCTTTCGTTGAGGACAAATGGCGTTTCAACCGCTGGGGCCGGACAAAGATACGCATGGCCCTGCGAATGAAAGGAATGGACGGCGCACCGGCCGACGAGGCACTCGCCGCCGTGGATGACAACGAATACCGCGAAGTGCTCGCCGCCATGCTGCGCGAGAAAAGCCGCACCGTCAGCGCGGCAAGCGACTACGAGCGTTACCAAAAACTCATACGCTTTGCCCTGGGGCGCGGCTTCGAGATTGACGTGATAAAGGACTGCCTAAACGAGGACACCGGGCTTTGAAAATCGTTTCCGAACTGCTGGATTTGCTGTTTCCGCGCCGCTGCGCCGTGTGCGGAAGCCGTTTGCTCACCGAGGAAAAGGCCGTATGCGCCGCATGCACCTTCGGTTTGCCCTACACCGGCTTCCGCGGAGCGCTGTCGAACCCCGTGGAACGCATGTTCTGGGGAAAATTCCCCTTGGGCAGGGCGTCGGCCTATATGTTTTACCGCCGCGACACCGACTCGCGCAACGTGGTGTTCTGGCTCAAGTATTACGGGCACAGCGAGATAGGAATCGAGATGGGCCGCCGCATGGCCGCCGAGCTGGCCGGCACGGATTTCTTCGGCGGCATGGACGTGATAGTGCCCGTACCGCTCTCGCGGCGCAGGATACGCCGCCGCGGCTACAACCAAAGCCTCATGCTGGCGCGGGGAATAAGTGCCGTGACGGGCATTCCCGTCAACACGAGACTGCTGCGCCGCACGGTGGACAACCCTTCGCAAACCCACCGCACACGCACGGAGCGCATTGACAACGTAACCGGCATTTTCCGCGCCGCTGCCGTTGAACGCATTCGCGGCAGGCACATACTGCTTGTGGACGACGTTGTGACTACGGGCGCAACGCTTACCGCATGCGCCGACGAGCTTACGGCCGCCGGGGCCGAACGCATAAGTGTGCTGGCGCTGGCCGTAACGGGGCATATTGAAAAGGTGTGAGCCTGACGGTGCGACTCGTGCAACCGCAGATACGCGCCGCAGGTGGTGCAACGCCCTGTGCCGCGAACGGTGTCCGCATTTTGTCTGCATTTTCGGGACGCGCAGACAAACGGATATGCGCACGAAGGGCCATTGGTTTCCGGCACCAGCCGGGCGGGTTTTCAGGGGGCGAAAAATATGTCTGAGATATTTTAAAATAGGTCGGACATATTTTGAAATATGTGCCTTGTATTTTTTATTTGCTCCCATGTGGGATAAACACACTGAAAACCAGTTTTCATTTTTCCGCACCGGAAAACGACAATTTCATCGACAATTTTCCCCTCCCCGTAGAGACGATGAATCGTCTCTATTATGGAAATGAAAACCACCCTGCCGCTGCGTCCGCAGGCCGGCAGGTGTCTGTAATACGGGCACAAAAAAATGCAGGCATGTGTGATGTAACACACATGCCTGCACTGGTTCGTCATTTTCGGCCTTTACCGGCCTCGTCTGTGTTTACGCCTGCCCGTCCTTTGCCTTGAACGCCATGGCATAAGCACGCATTTGTTTCAGCATGGCCAGGAGACCGTTGCTGCGCGTTGGCGAGAGGTGCTCTCGCAGGCCTATCTTCTCGATGAAGTACAGGTCGGCGTCCAGTATCTCGTCGGGAGTGTGCCCCGAAAGCACACGGATGAGGAGCGTTACTATACCTTTTACTATAAGTGCGTCGCTTTCGGCGCGAAAGTAAAGGCGGCCTTCCTTTTCGTCGCACACGAGCCACACGCGGCTCTGGCAGCCGTCTATCAGGTTCTGCTCCACCTTGTCGGAATCAGGAAGCGGTTCCGTCTCTCCGCCCATGTCGATGAGCAGCTGGTAGCGGTCCATCCAGTCGTCGAGGTCGGCGAACTCTTCGATTATTTCGTCTTGTATTTCGTTTATTGTTTGCATAGACATATAGCTTTCATTCGTTGTAAATTAACTGTAGCATGGTCTGGCCCACGGCCTCGAGCGTGTTGCGGTCGATGTTGGCCGGCGTATCGTTCACCGTGTGCCACGTAGGGCCGAAGCTGCTCCCCGCGTAGTTGGGATAATAAGGAATTACCGTTATGGCAGGAATGCTGGCAATGCGGATAAGCGACAGATGATCGTCGGTTACGTATCCTCCGGGCTGTTTTGGGAACATGCTCCCGTAGCCGGCCTCCTCGGCAGCCGCCCACACTTTGGCAACTACGCCGGGAGCCAAACGCGCCGAGAATCCTTCCTGATAAAACAGCGCCCCCTTGCCGCCAACCATGTCGAGGTTTACGGCGTAGGCGGGGCGGTAATCGGCAAAAGGCAGGTTGGCCGCGAAGTATTGCGAGCCGAGACACCAGCTGTTGGACATGTCGCCGGGGTAGTTGCTTTCGTCCCATTGGGCAACGCCGTAGTCCTCGGCGTCGAAGCACACGAAGTCAACGCCGACGGAAGGCTTGTCTTCCATAAGCGCCCTGGCCAGCTCGAGCATTACTGCCACGCCGCTTGCGCCGTCGTTGGCTGCGAGCACGGGAGTCTTGTGGTTATTTTCGTCGGGGTCGTTGTCGGCCCAGGGGCGGCTGTCCCAGTGGGCCGACACGAGAATGCGGCGTTTTGCAGTCGTATCGGTCGAAGCAAAGATGTTCATGCATTTCAGCGTTGTGCCGTTGTATGCCTTAAGCTCCATTTTCTGCTCGGTTACCGCAAGCCCGAGGGCTTTGAAGCGCGACACTATGTACTGCCCGCAGCGCTCGTGTGCTTCGGTGTTGGGCACGCGCGGCCCAAAGGCACATTGCGCCTCGATGTGGGCATACGCGCTGTCGGCATTGAACAGCATAACGCTTACCGTGTCCTTCTCGGGAACAGTTTTGCTTGGTTTATCCGAACAAGACAGGAATGCGCCGGGCAAGACGGCTAAAATAGCCGCAACTGCCGCAATGGATACTAATAATTTGAGGGATTTTCCGGATTTTCTCATTTGTGATTTTGTTATTGTAACGTTTCTGTGCTTGCTTCAAGGCAAGCGTGCGTCCGTTTTCTCATGCGTCCGCGGCCGCGTCCTGCACCTGCTGCATTACGCGCAGGAAATTGCCTCCCCAAATAAGGCTGAGATCGTTTTCGCTGTATCTTTTGCGCAAGAGCAGGCGCGTTATGTTAATCATTTCGGAGGCCGAGGCTATTCCGGGCACGCCGCCGTCGCCGTCGAAGTCGGAACCTATTCCTACGTGCTCCACTCCGGCCACGGCAATCATATGCTCGAGGTGTTCCATGGCGTCGAGCAGTGTGGCCGTGCCTTCTTCGCGCAGGAATCCCTTGTAGAAAGTAACTTGCGCCACACCGCCCTTGCGTGCAAGGGCACGCAGCTGGTCGTCGGTAAGGTTGCGCGGATGGTTGCAAAGGGCCCGCGACGAGGAATGCGAGCAAACTATAGGAAGGTTACTTATCTCTATTGCGTCGTAAAAGCTCTTTTCACCGCCATGTGAGAGGTCCACCATCATTCCGGTGCGGTTCATCTCGCGTATTACCTTCTCGCCGAACGGGCTTACGCCGTTGTGCTCGTTTTCTGTCTTGGAAGCCGAATCGCAAATGTCATTGTCGCCGTTATGGCAGAGAGTCATGTAAACAACTCCCTTGCGGCGGAAGCGTTCCACGTTGCTTATGTCGCGGCCTATGGCGTAGCCGTTTTCTATTCCTTTCATTATGGCGTGCTTTCCCTCGCGTTTCAGCGCATAAAGGTCATGCGGCGTGCGGGCAAGCTCTACGCCCTGCGCTTCTTCCACCATTTTATCTATACGTGCGAGTATGTCGTCCGCCTTAGCCGTAGCTGCGGCCAGGGAAGCCTCGTCGCGTGCGCCTTGCGGCAGATAAGCCACCATAATCGAGGAATCCAGGCCGCCTTCTTCCATCTTGTGCAAATCAACAAGCACCTGCGGGTCGCGGCTCGAGAAGTTTATGTTCCGGTCAAAGAACATGGGTGTGTCGCAATGGGTGTCGAGCGTGAGGTTACGTTCGTGAAAACGACGCGCTGCCCTGTAATTTGCCGCTTCTCCTACAATCCACTTGAAAAGAGGCTGCATGGAGCTGTCGCCTGCGGGAGCAAAGCATTCGGGGTGCCATTGCACACCCAGTACAGACTTGTATTCCGTGCTTTCCACGGCTTCTATCACGTCGTCGGGCGCAATGGCCGAGACTTTTAGCCTGCTTCCCGGCTTGCTTACGGCCTGGTGGTGAAATGAATTGACACGCAGGCGCGGAGTGCCGAATATTTTATGCACAAGCGAGCCTTCTTCGAGACTTACCGTGTGAGTGGGCACATGACGTGCCGCCTGCTGCGAATGTTTCAACAGTTTTTCGGGTGCAGGATACTGTGTTCCCAAATCCTGTAAGACTTCGCCGCCCAAAGCTGCGGCGAGCACCTGCATTCCGCGGCAAATGCCGAGCATGGGTATCTGGCGGTCGTAGGCCAGGCGCGCCAGGAGCAGCTCGCCTGCGTCGCGCTCGCCGTTTATGCTGCCCAGCCCGGGCAGCGGTTGCTCGCCGAGAAAAAGGGGGTTGATGTCGCCGCCGCCCGAAAAGACTATGGCGTCCACGCGGTCGAGCGCCGAAAGGATTACTTGCGCATTATCCGTGGGCGGAAGCACTACGGGAACGCCTCCTGCCTGCTCAATGCTCAGGTAGTAGCCTTTGGCCAGTTCGCAGCCTTTATCGCCGAAGTTTCCCGTTACGGCAATTAACGGCCGCGGCTCATGGTCTGGAAAACTGCCGTTGAGCTTGCGGTAGCATGCCCCGATGTCGAAGGCTTCCTCCTGCCCGTAACGATTTTCCATGCCTTGTGTTGTTAATATTTCCTTTTAGGGTTTTGGGGGAACCAGCCTTTCAACACTCTCTGCCTCTGTTCGAACAGTTCTTTTATCGACCAGAAAGCCGAGAACGCCGTTACTCCCAACATGGAACTCACAACGATGTCCTCCACGAGCATTGCGGCGGCCAGCGCTGCCAGCCCGCCCAGCAGGAATATCCACCACGGCTTCACGCCAAAGTAGTATTCGGTTTTTATGACTATGGGGTGAAACAGGCCTATTATTAAAAATGTGAACGCGCCTATTATGAGTCCTTCAAAGTAGAGTTCCATATTGTTTGTTTATTACTCATATTCTATGAGCAGCGGTTTGTTTATGCTTTGTTCGAGCGAGATGAGTGTTTCGGTGGATATTACGCCCGCTATTTTCTGTATCTGGTGGTTGAGCAGCACCATGAGGTGCGCATTGTCGCGCGCGTACAGTTTGACGAGCATGGTGTACGGCCCTGTGGTGAAATGGCATTCCACTATCTCGGGTATTTTGTTCAGCTGGTCTACAACGCTCTGGTATCTCGAGCCGCGGTCGAGCGATATTCCCACGTAGGTGCACGTGCTGTAGCCCACGCACTGCGGGCTTACGTCGTAGCGCGAACCGGTTATCACGCCGCCTTCTATCATGCGCAGCACCCTTTGGTGCACTGCCGCGCGCGACATGTTGCAAACCTTGGCAACGTCCTTGAGTGGCACGCGCGCGTCGCGGGCTATTATACTGAGAATCTTCTTGTCGTTGTTATCAATTTTCTTCTGTTTCGTTTTCATGGTTACATTTTTTTTGTTTTGCCGGTTGTTCTATTTGTTTTGAATTCATAATAACGCAAAGTTATACTTTTTTGTCAACAAAAAGGGCTTCTTCCAAAAAATAATTGCACTTCTTTACATAAAGAGCACCGCTTTTTGGCAGAAAACTTAGCATTTTGAAAGTTTCGTACTTAAAAAGCGGTGCTTTTTTCAATCAGAGCGGTTTGGCTTCACGCCTCAGGCCATCTTGCAGCCGGCAAACACGCCCGACAGGGCAGTGAGCACGGCTATGGCGGCCTGGATGATTAGCGAGATGAGTTGCTTTTTAGATTTCATGGCATTAAGGTATTGGTTTCACTCAGGTTTGGTATTCGTTTCAAGGCAGGCCGCCTGGGTTATGCCGGCGGCCTTGCCGTTCGGAAGTCTCAGGCGTCGGCGTCCTCGCCCGAACCGGGTTCGTCCGCCGGGGTGTTGTCGCAGTTGCCTATTACCTTGAACTTGACGTTCTTGTGCCCCACCATAAGGTCGCTGCGCATTTTCGAACTCTTTATGAAGCGCACCATTACGCGCTCTATGTTGGCGGTGGTGAACTCCTCCTTGGTGTCGGTGCCCTTCGACTGGAGCGTGACGTGGAACGAACCCAAATCGCCGAACCTCACCGAGCGTCCCGCCTGAAGCGCAATTATTATCTGTTCCTCGAGTGCCGAGAGCACGGCCTTGATGTCGTGCACCGTCACGGTACACTCGCGGCTTATGTTTTCGGCAATGTCCTCAAGGGTCATGTATTCCGAGGTCTGTGCCTGCGAATAAAACTTTACGGTCCCGTCCTTGGGATTCCTGCGCTGGATTACATCAAAATTAATCATGGCTTTCCTGTTTTTTAAAGGTTAGTTTTTAAGTATTATAATTATTGTGCTCACCCTTTGGCCGGCAGGGCGGAGAGCCGTCCCCGTGTCAACGTTGCAATGCAAAGATACAATGCCGCTAAGGCGGGTGACTGTTTTTGTCTGCGGCGGGAGGCATACCGAGGTGTTTGTTTTGTATTTAAAATGTTATGTTCCAATGATTACGCATGAATTTTAACAAATAAGGTTGTTCCATGAATATTCGTGGAACAACCTTATTTGGAAGATATAAGGACGGGTTAAATGCGGGTTACATATTGGTATTGTAAGTTATTTGCGGTCGGTCGGTTTGTGCAAGGCACGCTTGTGTGGCTGCAAGGTTAAAAATACCGGTATTATTGCTTATGTACTGTTGTATGGCAGTTGCAACAAATTTTCCAAGCATTACCGGAACGGCGTTTCCTATCATTTGCTCCATGTCGCTTTTCCCGCCTGTGAAAATGAAATTCTCGGGAAATGTCTGCACCATACTGCGCTCCTTTGTAGTTAAAGGCCTGATGCCTTCTAGACTTTGTACAGGGTCGTTTGAATGTATTTCATAACCGCTTGGCACGGGACGGTTTACCCCCCGTATTGTAGGGCTGGGTTCATCAACACTGAAAATCCCCCTCCTGCTATAGCTCCTTGGATGCCTGTAATAATAATCGAAACCAATCTTTCCTCCAAAATATTCTCTTACGGTCATTTCCTTTGGCGAAAGCTTTTTTTCTAAAGTTTCAAGTATGAAATCATCTGAATCACCCATGTGTCCAACCATGATGAACCGTTTCCTCCTTTGCGGGACACCGCATTGAGCCGCATTGAGGACTGTTTGAGTCATCCCATAACCTGCCTGCTTGAAGATGGTGCGGGCGACGGTGAGTTTTGTGGATTTTGTTATTGTGGAAACGTTTTCCATTACAAACCACGATGGCTTAAGCGTTGATATGATTTTGGCAAATGAAACTGTCAAGTCACCCCTGCCATTGTTTTCATCCCTTTTTCCTGCGCTGCTGAAGTCTTGGCATGGCGGCCCGCCAATGATAATGTCAGGATGGAATGCAGCGATGTGTCTTGCCGCGTTTTTCTCGTCAGACAAATCCACGTTGAATATGGGGTGTGCGAAATTAGCCTCATATACGGCTATGGCCGGTTGCCAGTTGTCATAAGCCGCAACCACATCGAAGCCAGCTTCTTCAAACCCTAAGCTGAGGCCACCGCATCCGCTGAACAAATCTACTGCTCTCATATGTTCTTAGTCAAATAAATCTGGGCTATACACTATGACGGCATCGAAACGCCTTTCGGGGTTAAGGAAATTCTGCCCACCGCCCAAAATTATATTTTTTATTTCGTTTTTGTTTATCCTTGGATGGGCTAATTGAGGGCTTTTCAACAGGCTATAGCTCTGTATACCACTTATGGCGAAAGCTTTGTCGTTTGCTATGTTGTAAGAATGCAGCCGGACGATTCGTTTATAGTCAAATTGTTCGTAGATAGCATAGTCGAATAGCATTAGGTATAACCAAATGATAGTTCGCATAGGACGGCTTATTCTGGATATGTCGGCTTCCTGGAGGCAGCACATCTGTATGACAGCCAAATTAGACCATACAAAAACATCCAAGCAATCGTCGGCCAATATGGAACTTCCTTTTTTTGTCTTCCATATAGGTTGGACAATCAATGGTGTTTGTTCCTTTTGCAGATATTTGCTGACGTTTAGTATAGCGTTGAGTATTTTGTTGTAATGCGGAAGGACTGTCTCGATTTCTTCCCAATGGTTGATTTGGGGCACTGTACCCAAAAGTTCGCGTAATGTATTTCGGCCTTTTGCCCCCAAAAAGCAATTGCACAAGCTGCATGCCAAAAAGTTGATAGTTGGCGGGCGCACGACTATCTCACTGCTGTACTTGTCTTCTGCCATGTTTTTTGTTGTACTATCCGGAATGGCGGTTAATTTTATTTCCAACCCAATAAGGCTTTTGTTTGTGTTGCTGTCCACCATTACCAAATCGATTTTTTCCCTTTCACCTATGTAAAACTTTTCAAAGCCTACGTAGCCTGCCTCGAAATTATAGAAAGCGTTTTCCGCAAGCGGGTTAATCCTATATAGTTCCGAAGATGTGATTGAAGAATGTAAAATCCTGTTTTTATGATCGGTTTTTATGTAAACCGGATTTATACCTTTGTAGCCCATGTATGCAACTAATGAAGCCGGGAAAGAACTGTTGAATTGGTTCTTTCCCCAGAATTTCTCTTGGGAATAATCCCTGTTGGAATTCTTATGGTCTTGGGCAAATAACCCAGGGCTTACTTTATTGTCATTTTGCATATAATTCGGTATAGAATTTTTTATGCCGTAAAGTTACGAATTTTTATCATGTGTGTAATTTTAATAGTTGCGATATTAAGAAATTATGAGAAAATGGCAAATTGCAAGTATTGCGGAAAGCCTGTAAATATACAACGTCCCCAACAAGGCATGGCGGCTGTCCATTTATGCGCGAGGCGTTTCCGGCGGTTTGGGGAACGTCATGTACGTGCGGGTTCAAGTGTGCCGGGAAATATGTCTGACATATTTTGAAATATGTGCCTTGTATTTTTAAATATGTCCGACCTAATTTTTTTTACAAGGCAGGAAGAATTTTTCAAGTGGAAATTTTTGTTTGCAAAAAACGGTAGCGTGCCGCCGGTGTGCGGAAAGGCGTGTAAAATGTGCCGGCGCACATCACCCGCGCGGCATGCGCACTTGTTTTACGACTGAAAAAGCCCTGATTTTTTGGCAGAAAGGAATAGTTTGTGCAAATTTGCAGTTGTTCTTCAAAATTGCACAAACCGAAAACGGATGTTTTCAGTTTTCTCTGCGCTCACCTTTCACTTATTTCGTGCTTCGCACAGAATATAGGATTCGGTTCGGCATAGCAAAACTGAAAAACTGCGTTTTTCGTTTTTCTCTGCGCTCACCTTTCACTATATTTGCACTTACCACCTTAATGATTAACTGATAAAGCCATGAAATATCTATTTGCAGCCATAGCGCTTTTTGTTGCAACGACACTGCAAGCGCAAATAAAGGAACTTAAAGGTACGATAATCGGTACGACCTATTCCGTGGACTACAATAACAATAATGCCATGTCGACCACGGTGAACAACAAGGCCGACGCATTCGACGGCGACATGGGCACGTTCTTTGCCTCTTACGACCGAAGCTACACGTGGCTCGGGCTCGACCTCGGAAAGAAGCACGTTATAAAACGCATTGCCTTTGCCCCGCGCCGCGACTGGCCGCAACGCCTTACGCTCGGAGTGTTCGAAGGAGCGAACAATCCCGACTTTACCGACGCGGTGCCACTGTACATAATAAAGAACGAGCCGGCCAACAATGTGATGACCTCGGTGAACATAAAAGTGTCGCGCGGATTCAGGTACGTGCGCTACGTGGGACCGAACGACGTGCGCTGCAACGTGGCCGAACTGAAATTCTACGGCATTGAGGGCGAAGGCGACGACTCGCAGTTCTACTCAGTTACGAACCTGCCCACCGTAAGCATACACACCGTGGGAGCAGAAGAAGTGACCTCGAAGGATTATTACCTCGACGGCATTATAAACATCATATCGCAGGAGGGAAAGAACTTCTTTTCCGACAGCCTCGAAATAAAAGGGCGCGGCAACGCCTCGTGGGGATTTCCCAAAAAGCCCTACCGGCTTAAGTTGTACAACAAGGCGCGGCTGCTCGGCTCGCCCTCGCAGTCGAAGAACTGGACGCTGATTAACAACTACGGCGACAAGACACTTATACGCAACTGCCTGGCGTTCCAGATAAGCCGCTGCCTGGAAATGGAATACACCCCGTGGTGCGTGCTCGTGGACGTGATTTTCAACGGCGAATACAAGGGCACTTACCAGCTGTGCGACAAGATAGACATACGCAAGGGGCGCGTGGACATTACCGAAATGGAACCGACCGACATACGCTCACCCGAAGTGACGGGAGGATACCTGTTCGAGGTGGACGGCTACGCTTACGATGAAAAGTCGATGTTCATATCCGGCAGGTACCAAATACCTATAACAATAAAGGAACCCGACGAGGACGACATCGTGCCGGCACAGAAAAACTACCTCGCAACCTACTTCAACCGCATGGAAAACAGCCTGGCCAACGCACTCTACGACACACCGCAGTACGGATACGAGAGGTACTTCGACAAGGCTTCGTTCCTGAAACACCTGATTGTTGGCGAGCTTAGCTGCAACACCGACACATACCACAGCGTGTACATGTACAAGGACCGCAACTCCGACAAGATATTCACCGGCCCTGTGTGGGACTTCGACCTCGCCTTCGACAACGACACCCGTATCCACCCAATCGAGGGACGAACCGACTTCCTTTTCCGCACCGGCGGAACATGCGTGACCGGAATGCGGGAGTTTGCCGACCGAATAATAAACTCCTCGCTCGACGACCTGAGCGAAATATGGAGCCGCGCACGCTACGACAACGGGCTTACCTACAACCGGTTCATGGAACACGTAGACAGCCTTACCGACATCGTGGGAGAATCGCAGGTGCTCAACTTCATGCGCTGGCCGATACTCAACCAGCTCGTACACCAGAACTACCAGGCACTCGGCTCGTATGACGCCGAAGTGGACGTGATACGCACGTTCCTCAACAACCGCTTTCCATGGATGGACAACAAGATAGGGCTTACGCCGGTTTCGGTGGACAACGCAATAAGCGAAGAAAACGCCGGCATATTCGCCGTGCCGGGCGGGATAACAGTCGACGCTACAATTGGCGGCGCCACCATAACGGTTTACGACACGAGCGGCCTTGCGGTTTATGAAGCCGAAGCCGCGGCAGGCGGAAGCGAAATATCCCTGCAGCCGGGCATATACATCGTGAAAGTAAACAACGGCGCAAAGGTAATTCGCAAGAAAGTGCTCGTGAAGTAAAACCCGCGGCGCGGAATTTATTTGTAACTTAGCAACGAAATACAGAAAAACCGCGTTACCAAAATGAAAAAATCCTCACCGCTAAACCACCTCGCACTTAAAGACTACGTGCTGAGGATAATAATGTTGCTGGCAGCGATAGCGGCAGTTACGTTCTTTCTTCCCAGGGAGAAAGACTTCGGCTTTGACTTCAAGCTCAACAAGCCGTGGACGCACAAGCAACTGATAGCAAGCTACGATTTCCCGATCTACAAAAGCGAGAGCACGCTGAAAGCCGAGCGCGACAGCGTGATGAAACTCTTCCAGCCTTATTTTACCGAAGACAAGTCGATTGCAAAAACGCAAATAAACCTGCTAAGGAAAAAGTTTGAGGAAGGCGGAATGAAAGGCATGACAGCACACGCCATGTCAGTGCTCGTGGCGCACCTTAACGACGTATATTCGGCCGGAGTGGTGAAATCGGAGAACATGCGCACCATGAACGACAGCAGTATCACCGCAATACGAGTGATAAGCGGCACTGAAGCGAAAAGCCGCAAACTTACGGCGGTGTACTCCACGCGAACGGCCTACGAATATCTCATAAACGTCGATTCAACGCTGATAAGGCCCGAAATGCTCGCCTCGTTCAACCTTAACGAGTTTATCGAAGCAAACCTGGTTTACGACGAAAACCGCTCCACCAACGCCAAGCGCGACCTGCTCGAAACAGTAACCACCTCCTACGGCCTCGTGCAGCGGGGACAGAAAATAATCGACCGCGGCGAGATAGTAAACAACCAGACATACAACATACTCGTGTCGCTCGAGCGGGAATCGCAGGAAAGAAACCTGCCCGCACAAGGGATAGGCGAGATTTTCTTCGGGCAGTTCATGATTGTTACGCTGCTGTTCTCGTTCTTTTTCATTTACCTGCTCCTGTTCAGGCGCGACTACTTTGAACGAATCAACAGCCTGGCGCTAATGCTTTCTCTTATGGTGCTGTTCCCCGTGGCCTCGTCGCTAATCCCGAGCGGCTCCAGGGCGATAAACTTCCTTGTGCCGATAGCCATGGTAGGAATCTTCATCCGCATATTCGCCGACACGCGCACGGCGTGCCTCACACTTTGCGGCACTACGCTCCTGGCTGCGCTCTCGATGGCCGACCCGTTCGAATTCATCCTGGTGAACATCACATCGGGCCTTGCCGCCATCTACTCGCTCCACGACCTGCAACAGCGCTCGCAGCTGCTGCGCACGGCGTTCATTGCCACTCTCGTGTCGGTAATCACCGCCTTCGCGTTCGACATGATGTACGGCACCGACATTCGCGACATCGACATAACGCTCTATTTCTACCTGCTCATCTGCGGCGTGTTCCTGCTCTTTGCTTACCCGCTGCTCTTTGTGCTCGAAAAGACATTCGGCTTCATTTCATCGGTAACGCTCATCGAGCTGTCGAACACCAACAGCCCGCTGCTGCGGCGTATGTCGAAAGAAGCGTCGGGAACGTTCAACCACTCAATGCAAGTTGCAAACCTTGCAGCCGACGTAGCCGAGAAGATAGGAGCCAAGAAACTGCTCGTGCGCACCGGCGCGCTCTACCACGACATAGGAAAACTCGTGAACCCCGCATTCTTTACCGAAAACCAGAAAGGCATAAACCCGCACGACAAACTGCCGCCCGAACGCAGCGCGCAGATAATCATATCGCACGTAAGCGAAGGGCTGAAACTGGCCGAGAAGTTCCACCTGCCCAAAGACGTGCGCGCATTCATAGCCACACACCACGGGCGGAGCAAGACAAAATACTTTTACGTAACCTACGTAAACAACCACCCCGGCGAAGAGGTAAACGAAGCACTGTTCACCTATCCCGGGCCTAACCCGTTCACCCGCGAGCAGGCTATTCTTATGATGGCCGATTCGATAGAGGCCGCCTCGCGCTCGCTCAAGGAAGTGAACGACGAATCAATACGCAACCTTGTAAACAAGATGATTGACACGCAGATGAAAGAAGGATACTTCGAGAACTGCCCCATAACGTTCAAGGACATACGCACGGCAAAGGAAGTTTTCATCGACAACCTCAAGACAATTTACCACACCCGCATACAGTATCCCGAATTCAACGACACGGCCAAAGCCCCCAAGCCCGACAAACCATACAATTTGGGAAACCTGCTCGGCAACAGGCGGCGCAACCGCTGATTATAAAAGCAGAAACAAGAAATTCCAGGCATAGTAAAAATTATGCCTGGAATTTTTTTGCCCATTCCGGCTTTGCCGCTGCGGGAGGTTTTCCTTATGCCTCGCCAGCCGGATATGTTCATACGCTTTTAACCCAAAACGGTCATTAGGCTTCGCCAAATTGCGTGCTTATACCCGGCAGATAGCTTTGCGCCCCGCTGAAGGCGTAGCGGGCTACGGCGAAGCCGGGCGAGAAGACAGATGACGGCAGAAATGCGTAAGTTGGCGAAGGGGCCGCACTTGATGTTACTACTTTATTCCCTAATGACCGTTTGGGGTTCAACCTGAACATTAGTATGAATCATAAGCTCGTAGAGAATTTATAAGGTTGCCGGATAAAAATATTCCGTGCCTTATGCCGCCAAGTGTCGAACAAAACAGACATACGCAGCAACGAAAATCCTACCAAGAAAACAGACAAATAACGCACTTGAAAATAGACACTGAATTTCAGATAGTTACGAACACCTCAGAGAAAAGAAAAAATACAAGGCACATAATTTAAAATATGTGCCTTGTATTTTGAAATATGTCAGACCTATTTTTGCCCGTATGAAACCCCGGTGTTTTACAGTGCTTTCGCGGGGCGGTTTTATTTGTCTGCATGGCGCGGAGTTTTAACACAAATCGGTCGTTAGGCTTCGCCAAATTGCGTACTTATGCCTGGCAGATAGCTTTACGCCCGGCTGAAGGCGTAGCGGGCTACGGCGAAGCCGGGAGGAAAGACAGATGACGGCAGAAGTTCGTAAGTTGGCGAAGGGGCCCGCTTGACGTAAATACATAATTGCCTAATGACCGTTTTGGGTTTAACATTTCCGCCACGCATGCCCCGGCAAGGGAAAAGAATCCTAACAGGCGCTTCCGGTTCCGCACGGGCATGTTGCGTGGCGGCGGCCGGCGTTGCATGATGTCGGGCTTTGCGCGGACGCTTTGCCGGGCGGGTATGAAAAAGCCCTGCACGGGGCAGGGCTTTGCGTTGCTTATTCTATCGGCAGGAACTTGCCGTCCTTTATCTTCAGGTCTTTTATGACGAGGTGGCTTCCGCCCTCGTTTGGCGAGTGGAAAGAGATTTTCAGGTTGCCCTCGAGGTCTTCGAAAACCATTTGGTGGCCGCCGTTGTTTTTGAATACCGGTTCTTTTTCGTGTTCCCATGGGCCGAGTATGCTTCCCGATTTTGAAATTGACTGTCCGATGGAATATTTTGGCGAGAAGCTCGACCACAGCATGAGCAGGTTGCCGCTTTCCTTGTCACGCCACACAAATGACGCGTCGGTTATCATTCCGCCCTCGCCTATGCGCATGGGCCATTCCGCCTCGTTGGCCGCAAAGAGCCGCTGCGGCGCGCCTATGGCTTTGGTCAGGTCTTTGTTAAGCCGCTGGCACCATATCTCTCCTACCTTGTCCTTTACGTTCGGTCCGTTCCATTCAACGCAGAAAACCACCCACGGGTCGTTTTTCTCGTCAACGTAGAGCGCGCCGTCGAGGCACTGCATTCCGAACGGCGTGATGTGCAGCTTTACGTCGGGTATAATGGTGTGGTAAGGCCCTGCGGGACCGTTGTCGGAGCGCAATATGGTTGTTCCGCGCAATATGCCTTTTTCCTTGTTGCTCACGGTAACGAAGCAGTAGTACTTGCCGTTGTAATAATATGTGTCGGGGGCCCACCAGTCGTCTGTGCCGGGATAGTTTTCGGGCATGTTGAACACGTAGCCCACCTCGTCCCAGTATTTAAGGTCCGTGCTTTTGTAGGCAAAGAGCTTGCCTCCTTTTCCGTCAGAGCGCGAAAGGATGAGGTAGTAACACTTGGCCTCGCGGTCGACGGTAATGAACGGGTCGCGGCAGAAAATCTTGTCGTTCGGGATATGCGTCTGTGCCTTTGCGCAGATAAACACGAAGAGGCTGGCTGCCACAAGCAGTAATCGGCTCAAATTTCTCATTTTTTACGTTGTTTCGGTGATTTGCGCGCTAAAGTAGCAAAAAATGCGAAGAAAATCCGCCGTAAGCCCGGAAAAACGTAACTTCGTGGCAATGGAACTCGAAAAATTCAACCGCCAACTGAAGCTGATGTCCATGCTTGCGGGCAACATCTCGCTCAACGTGGAGCAGGTGGCCCGGCGATTGGGCATGAGCCGGCGCACCGTGTACAGGTACATACGCACTTTCAAGGAATCGGCCTTGTTCAGCGTTGAGCAGTCGGGCGACGTGTTCCGCATAAGCCGCGATTCGCCTTTCATAAGGGAGATTTCCGACAACGTGTCGTTCTCTGAAGAAGAGGCCGCCGTAATAGCCGGCCTGCTCGCCTCGGCGGGCGGCAACAGCATACAACTGCGCAGCCTGCGCAACAAAATCGGGCGCATTTACAACTACCGCGTGCTCGAAGAACCCGAGGCCGACCGCCGCACGGCGCGCAACCTGTCGCAGCTGTACGAGGCCGTTAAGCTGCACCGCGTGGCGGTGCTCAAGAACTACCACTCGCTGCACGGCGGTAGCGTGGCCGACCGAACGGTTGAGCCTTTCGCATTCCTTAACTCGAACGACGACGTGCGCTGCTACGAGCTGGCAAGCGGCGAGAACAAGACATTCAAGGTGGCCCGCGCCGAGGAGGTGATAGTGCTCGACCTTATGTGGAGCAATACCGGCAGGCACGAGAGTTATTACACCGACCTGTTCGGCTTCTCGGGCAAGGAGACACGCCGCGTGGTGCTAAGGCTTACGGGACGCGCCGCACGAATCCTTCGCGAGGAACGCCCGGCTGCCGCGGCCTGCCTTGCGCCTGCGGACGGCGGGGATTTCATGCTCGACACCCGGGTGTGCGACTTTTGCGGCATAGGACGCTTTGTGCTCGGGCTGCATTCGGAGGTGGAAATCGTAGAACCGGCGGAGTTCAAGGAACATATCGCCCGCGAAGCTGCACTTTTAACAAAGAAATTCGGTTTGTGACGCAGACTGTCACAGACAAAAAGTTCCTTTGCTTCGTAAAAACAAACCTTTAAACGAAGCAACATGAAAAAGACACTCACTTTCAGCAACAGCGCCATGCCGGCGCAGCGCACTCTCCCGCAGGTATCACTGAAACGCGCGCTCAACGCGGTGCTCCGTGCCGCAGAGTCATCCGTACCGGTAGTGAAGCTGGCGGCCCTGTATTCCAAACTGCTCGAAGAGCCGGTAACACCGCGCCGCACGCTCCATTTCATAAACGCGCAGCTCTCGGCTTTCATGCTCGTGTGCGCCAGCGCGGAATCGACAGGTGCGCTCGTGGCGCTTGCCGCCTGGACGGGTGCTGCCATATACGGCTGCCGCAAACGCTGACGCCTCGCGGCGGGCATGATTGCCCGTGCTTGCGGCCATATCCTGAGCTTTGAAAAACGTGCGTTTCACAGGTATGCAAAATGGCGGAAAAACGGCGTTTTCCGTACCCGAAAAATGAAAACTGATTTTCAGCATATTATACTCCCCTTGGAGCAAAGAAAAAATTAGTGGCCCGGATTTTAAAATCCGAGCCACTAATTTTAAAAAGCAAGCCACTAATTTTTCACCCCTCGAAAACCCGTCCGGAAACAGTCCTGAAAAATGTGGACAACAAGAGACACGCACTCCCCGGCGGTGCATACGCAGATTATTTTAGAGAAAATTGCAACAGGAAAAGGGAGAGGAATCACTCTCCCTCGTTTACCATCTCGCCGAGCAGTGTGGCCGACGTTGCGGAAAGCACTTTCACCTTCACAAAATCGCCTATATGCGCGCCGCCGCGGTTAAACACAACCACCTTGTTCTGCTCCGTGCGGCCGAACAGCTGCTCGCGGCTGCGTTTGCTCACGCCCTCGACCAGGACTTCGAACGTGGAGCCCACGCATTTCTCGTTTGCCTCGAGCGAGAGGCGGTTTTGCAGGGCGATAAGTTCGTTGAGACGGCGCACTTTCACCTCCTCGGGCACGTCGTCCTCGAAATGGCGTGCGGCGTATGTGCCGGGGCGCTCGCTGTACTTGAACATGAAGGCCGAATCGTAGGCACACTGCTCCATTAGTTCGAGCGAAAGCCTGTGGTCGTCCTCTGTTTCGCTGCAATATCCGGCAAAGATGTCGGTAGACAGGCCGCAGCCGGGCACAATGCGGCGTATGGCTTCCACGCGCCCAAGGTACCACTCGCGCGTGTACTTGCGGTTCATCAGTTCGAGTATGCGGTTGCTTCCGCTCTGCACGGGCAGGTGTATGTGGCGGCAAACGTTGGGCTCTTCGGCTATTACGCGCAGCGTGTCGTCGCTCATGTCCTTGGGGTGCGACGTGGTAAAGCGCACTCTCATGCCCGGCACGGCACGCGCCACCATGCGCAACAGCACGGGGAACGTAACCTCGCCCTGTGTTCCGTTTGCGTCATCGCCGGAAAGGTAACGGTAGGAGTTTACGTTCTGCCCCAGGAGCGTTACTTCCTTGTATCCGTGGCTTGCGAGGTCGCGCACTTCGGCCAGGATACTCTGCGGCGAGCGCGAACGCTCGCGCCCCCTTACATAAGGCACAATGCAGTAGTGGCAAAAGTTGTTGCACCCGCGCGTAATGCTTACGAAACCCGAAATATGGTTTCCGCACACGCGCTCGGGTATGACATCGGAGTATGTTTCGGCTGTGGAAAGCTCTACGTTTATAGCCTTCTGCCCGTTCTCGGCTTCGGCTATGAGCTGCGGCAGCATGAGATATGAATCAGGCCCGGCCACGAGGTCGGCGTGGTGGTTGTCGAGCAAATCCTCCTTGGTGCGTTCGGCCATGCAGCCGAGCACGCCGATAATCAGCCTTCCCTTGCGGCTGCGGCGCAGGGCGTTGAGCGCTTCGAGCCGGTTGTAGATTTTCTGCTCGGCGTTCTCGCGCACGGAACAGGTGTTGAGGAACACGGCGTCGGCGCCGGAGATGTCGGTGCACACGTCGTAATCGGCCGACTTCATTATGGAGGCGACCACCTCGCTGTCGGCCACGTTCATCTGGCAGCCGTATGTCTCGATGTAAAGTTTCTTTGCCATAACATGTGAATTTCGCCGCAAAGTTACGGAATATTCCGTTAGCACGAGGCACAGGCGTTTCCCTCTGTGCCGCCGGGTGTTTGCTTAATGCCGCATGTCATTCACCGCATGCGTTGCCGCACAGCCCCTTTGCACGGACGAAACTGCGGCAGTCGGCCTTGATGTCGTAATGTGTGACGACGCACGCGGTAACGAAATAAAATATAGCCTGCAGCCACAGCGCGCGGTACTCGAAAGCCACCTGGAAAAGACGTGCTCCTTCGCTGTTAAGTTTTACAAAGCCGTTTATCCCGAAAGTTGACGGTATGAGATAAGACATGTATTTCCAGAACGGCGGCACGGCGCTGCCCGGCCATGAAATTCCGCTGACAAAAAGGAATATGAGCGAAAGGTAAACTATAAGCAGCATGCACGACTCGCGCGTTCTTATGAAATACGAGAACGTTATTGAAAAGAAAGCAACAGCCGTAAGGTAAGGCAGCATAAACAAGGCAATGTCGGTAAAATGGCCTATATGGGTGAATCTGAACATCAACGGCACCATGCCGAGAACATACATTGAAATCACGGCATAGACCGCCACATATATCAACGCCCTTGCCGCAGTTATCGTTGCCGCGCCGGCAAATCCCGGCGCAAACGGGCGGTAAAGGCGGAAGGTGTGGCGTTCCTTCATCGTGCCGGCCGTAACTCCTATTCCCAACATCATCGTCTGCTGAAGTATCATCATCAGCACGGCAGGAAGCAGAAACGTTGCCATGCCTGTTGCCGGATTGAAAATATTCACTTCTTCGTATCTCAGGGGCGCGCTGGTTATTTCGTCCTGGCGGGCGGTAATGTTCCGCGCGCGGTGCAGTTTTATGTCGGCGTTCATTTCGAGCGACACGTTTATCGTTGCAAGCGAAATGGCTTTGTAATAAAGCAGCGAGCTTGCGTCGCAAAATGCCGTTACGTGAGTTTGCCTGCCCTGGTTGAGATTGCTGCTGAAATCGCGCGGAATATGCACTACTCCGTACACCTTATGCCTGCGCATGAGTTCGCGCGCTTCCTCAAAGTCGGCGCAGCGGCTTGCAACGCGAACGTTTTCGGTGGCGTCGCACAAGCGGATGTACTTTCGCGAGAGCGACGTACCGCTGTCGTCGATAACGGCCACGGGAACGTCGTGCGCCACCTCGTTGTTGTATATAAAACTGTAGAGCAGCGGGTAGCCGAGCGGCACTATAACGATAAAAATCAGCACAGCCTCGTCGCGAAGGGCTGTTCGCAACTCGCGGCTCCACACAAAGGACATTGCGCTTATCGAACGCCGGAACGAATGCAGTATCTTTTTCATAAACATCATTTCAAGGTTCGTATCTGTAAGTAAGCAGCACGCCTTTCAGGCGGTAAAGCACCGTTAGCGGAAGCAGCAGGAACAACATGAGCCATAGCACCTCGTCCCAGGAGTAATAAAGGGGATAGCCGTTCAGGGCCTGGTCTACGTAAATAAGAAAATAGTGGCGCAGGGGGAAGCATACCGACAAGCCTTTCAGCAGCGGCGACATCTCGGTAACGGGAAACGTAAATCCCGACATCGAAAGCGACAGTATTCCCCACAGCGAGGCCACACTCATGGCAAAGCGGAAATGCGGCAGCAGCCCGACGAAGAAAACGCCCAGCGCCTGCGAGGCAAGCACGAACAGGAACGACACAACCACCATTACCGGCATTCCGCAATGGCACGGAAAGCGCAGCACGCCATAGAGCAGCAGGTTGTAAACAAGTGCCATTAGGAAAAACACGGCCGTGTAAGGGAGCAGTTTGCCGGTAACGGCGTTGAAAATGGAATTGCCCGAGAGCGAAATCCATTTGTATGCCGTTTTGTCCTTCAGTTCCACGCCTATGGAATAAACCGTGAGCAGGAAAATCACAATCATAAGCGCCCCGGGCAGCGTTATGTTGTTCAAGTAAACCGAATAGTTGAGCCACGGGTTGCCGAGCAGGTGCGTGTCGACAACGATAGGCTGCAGGAATTCCTGCGCCTGGTCGTCGGTAGCCCCTTTTGCCGTTAGAACGGCGCGGCCCGCTGCTCCGGCGGCAAGCTCGCTCATCATCCTGAAGTCGCGGAACGAAAGCGTGCCGGCTATAAGGTAGGTATAATTGCTGTAATACGAAATGGTTGGCTGTTGCTGGTTCTGCAAATCGCGCGAGAAGCCTGCGGGAATGTAGAACACGCCGTATATCCGGCCGCGCTGCATTTGGTCGCGCGCCTCGTTGAACATGCGGTAACGGGCCACTATCTTGATATGCTGGAACGCCCCGAGGTTACGCACCACGCTGCGCGACTGGGCCGAGCGGTCCATGTCGACCACCCCCACGGGCAACCCCGAAGGCAGCCCCTTGCCCATAAGCGTGAGGAAGAACACGAAACACAGCAGCGGTGCCCCCACGAGCGAGAATATGTAGAGCGGGCTCGAGAGAATCCGCCTTGACTCGCGGAGCGAAACGGCCAATATGTTCCTGATGTGCGACATGCTTGCAGACTTTGTTTTCGCAGGCCGGGGCCCGAGGTTCAATGTTGTTGCGGAAAGATTACGGACATGCCCGGGCGCAGCCCTTCAACGGGCTTTACCGGCCGGGCGCGCACCTCGAATGTCTTGAGGTCGTAGTCGCCGGTGGTTTTTGTGGCTTTCCATGCGGCATACGAGCCGAGGTCTTTCATGTAATAGGTAACGAGTTCCACTTCCCGCCCCCCGAGCGCCGGTATCCGTGCCTTGAACTTGCGGTTCATGCCTATGTGGCCGAGCATGTCTTCGCGTATATTGAAAGTAACCCACACCTTGTCCATCATGGCCACGTTGATTATCGGTGCGCCGGTGCCAACAAGCTCTCCCGCCTTGGGGAATATCTCGCTTACTTCGCCGTCGGCCTGGGCTGTGAGCACGGTTTCCCTCACGTAAGATTCCACTTCGTCCACTGCGCCGCGTGCACGGCTTACCATGGCTGCGGCAGCGGCCTTGTCCTCGCGGCGTGCGCCGTTAATGGCCATCTGGTATTGCGAATGCGCTGCCTTTTCGGTGGCCTGCGCTGCGGCAAGCTGTGCGGCGGCCTCGTCGAACTTCTGTTCGGGCAACACTCCCTGTTCGAACAGTTCCTTTACGCGGCGGTGCGACTTGACGGCTATGTCGAGCCCGGCCTTTGCCTTCTGCCACATGTCGTATGCGGCCTGCACCTGCTCGTGCCTTGTTCCGGCCATGGCCTCGTCCTGCTTGGCCTGCGCTGCGTCCTTGGCTGCGCGCGCCTGTTCGAGCTTTGCAAGCACGTCGGGGGCGTCGAGCACCACGAGCGTGTCGCCGCGGCGCACCGTGTCGCCCTCGCGCACGTAGAACCTCACCACGCGGCCGGGCACCTTGCTCGAAACGCGGTATTCGTCGGCTTCGGCCTGCCCTTCCACGTATTCGGTCACGGGGCTGAGCATTATCAATCCCATTACGGCCGCCGCTATCACCACGGCCACGAATATAAGCAATCCTATTGCGAGGCTTTTCCTTTCTTTTGTAATCTTTGCCATATATCGAACCTGTTGTTTTTTTGTTTCTGTCGTTGTTTGTCCGCTTTGCCGGGCATGTGTTAAAGCCCTTTATTCATGCGGGCTGAAATATGTCCGAGGAATTTTAAAATAGGTCAGACATATTTTGAAATATGTGCCTTGTATTTTTTCTTTGCTCCGAGGAGGGGTTTTTGAGCGGGTGGAACGGCCTTCTTTTTTAACATACGTTTAAAGCTGTAAAAAACACTGTTCACTCGAGCGTGCCGAGCGACTTTTGCAGGTACACCTGCGTGAGCCGCACGTCGATTGCGGCGTCCACCATTTCCGACTGTGCCGACACCCATGCCGTCTGCGCCTCGAGCATGTCGCTCGTAGGTATCACCCCGGCCTTGAAGCCTACGCTTGCGGTGCGCAGGTTTTCCTCGGCGCGCTCGCAGTTCTTCACCGCGCGGGCGAACGCCTTGTTGGCTTCGGTTACGCGGAACGACGCCTGGTTTACCTGCAGCTCCACCTTTTCGCGCGCCTCGTCGAGTTGGTAACGCGCTGCGGCGGCCTGCGCCTTGGCCGCCCTGACCTTGTTGCGCCCTTCGCCCCAGCGGAACAGCGGGGCCGAGAGCGTTACGCCTATGTTGAACATTCCCTTGAACTTCTTTTCAAAACCGTTGAACACCGACGGGTTGGTGAGCAGGTAATTGCCCACCAATGCAAGCTGCGGCAGGTTTTCGGAGCGCGCCAGCTTGATTTTCTTGTCGTAAATGTCGGCGGCCAGTTCAAGGCTGCGCAGGTCGGGACGGCGCGACAGGGCCATGGACATGTCGAACGCGGAATTACCGCCCGCCGTGGACGAAAGCTCCTTGTTTTCGTCCTCAAGGGTGAACTGCGTGTCCAACGGCAGGCCGCACAGCTGGCACAGCAGCATGCGGGCGAGCGAAAGCCCGTTGTCGACCTTGGTGAGGGCCATTTCGGCCTCGTTCAGCTTAACGCTTACCGTAAGCGCGTTGGCGCGTGTGGCCACACCCGTCTTTATCATCTTTGTAACGTCGGAATCCATGCGCTGGAGCAGCTGCACATAGCTTTCGGCCAGGCGTTTCTTGCTCGCAAGCGACACGATTTGCCAATAGGCCTCGTCGGTGTTCAGTATAACCTCCTGCTCGCCGGCGCGGTGCTTCTGCTCGGCCAGCTCGCAGGCATAGCCCGTAATCTGGTCGTAGGCCCGTATCTTGCCGCCCATGTATATTGGCTGCGTAAGCATGAGCGCGCCGGCAAACACGTTGCGCGTATCGGTGCGGAAAGCGTCGTTTATGCCGCGGCCTATGTCGTTCATGCCGTTAACGAGGTTGCTGCCCATTTCTTCAAGCTGCCCGGCTATCTCGGGGTGCAGCTGCCCGGCCGTCTGGGCCAACTGGCCCAAGGGTTCCGACATGGAGGTGCCGAGGTTGTCGAGCCTTGAGCGCGTGGAAGATGAAAGCAGGTGCTGCTCCCGGCTGTTGCGGAAATACGTGGCAACGGCATTTACCTTGAACAGGTAATTGGCGCGCGCTGCCTTATGTTCGTAGCCGGCGGCCTCTATCTCCTTTTCGCCCGCAAGCAGCTGTTTGTTGCCGGCCAGGGCCATGGAACGGCAGCTGTCGAGCGTAAAGACGCGCTGCGCCGCAAGCGGGAAGGCTGCTACGGCCAAGGCGACGGAAAGAATGAGTTTTCGTATGTCCATTACGTTGGTTTTACAAATTACACAGGCGGCCGTGGGATAATGGTTCCTACACATGCCACCGTATGCAAAATTACCGCGTTTGCATATACGTGCAAAATTAAATAAGGCCTATGATTTGCTGTTTTTTCGCTATTACATGTTCATTTTTTCCCTATCACGGCCAAAACTTTCCTTTTAAGCCTCGTTTTATGCCTTAAATGGCCCGGCGGACGGGGATTTTTGTGCAAAACGTGTGGCGCGGCGGGAGCGTAAGCAGGCGGCTGCAGCGGTGCGGACAAGACAAAAAAGGGGGCTTTTCTTTTGTCTGTTCAGCGGGTTGCGCTAAATTTGCACGGTATTAAGCACCCCTTGTAAAGAATGGGCATTTATTCACAGTTTTTTTCTACATTTTTCCGCATTGGCCTGTTCACTTTGGGCGGAGGTTACGCCATGATTCCGCTGATTGAGGAGGAAGTGGTGAACAAACGCAAATGGATAGACCGCGAGGCTTTCCTCGACCTGCTTGCCGTGGCGCAGACTATCCCGGGGGTTTTTGCCGTGAACATGAGTATCAACATAGGCTACCGGCTGCGCAAGACGCGCGGCGCCGTGACGTGCGCATTAGGCTGCGTGCTGCCGTCGTTCCTCATAATACTTGCCATAGCGTTGTTTTTCCACAGCTTTCGCGACAACAAGACCATGGAAGCCATATTCAAGGGAATACGCCCGGCTGTGGTGGCGCTCATTGCAGCTCCCTGCATAAAGCTGGCGCGCTCGGCGCGTATTACGCTGTCGAACGTATGGCTTCCGGTGGGTGCGGCGCTGCTGATATGGCTGTTGGGCGTGTCGCCCGTGTACATCATACTGGCCGTGGGCATAGGGGGATACATGTACGGGCGCTACGTCAAACCGCACGAATAGCCCGCAAGGCACTTTAAAAAACAAATAAGGATGATTCTGTTCCTGCTGCTTTTCTACACGTTCTTCATCATAGGCCTGGTGGGCTTCGGAGGGGGATATGCCATGATTTCGATGATTCAGGGCGAAGTGGTGACGCGCTATCACTGGCTAACGTCGCAGCAGTTTACCGACATAATAGCCATAAGCCAGATGACACCCGGCCCGATAGGCATAAACTCGGCCACATACGTGGGTTACACCGCGGCCGTGAACGCCGGATACCCCCACTGGGTGGGCATACTGGGGAGCGTGACGGCCACGGTGGCTGTGGTGCTGCCGTCGTTCATACTGATGTACACAATAACCCGGTTGCTGATAAAATACCGCGAGACCAGCGTGGTGGAAAGCATGTTTGCCGTAATACGCCCCACGGTTGTGGGACTGATAGCCTCGGCAGCGCTGATACTGATGAACGCCGAGAATTTCAGCACGCCCGACATCAACCCGTGGCAGTTCTACATAAGCGTGTTCCTCTTTGTTTCGGCTTTCATAGGTACACACTTTTTCAAAATCAACCCCATACGCATGATACTGATGTGCGGCCTGGCGGGACTGCTGCTTTATTGACGGCTTAACGCAGCCTGCGCAAGGGCCTAAATGGCGTACCGTGCCGCACGCAAGGCACATGTCAGGACGTACAAGGCTAACGGCGGCGCATACAAGGCTAACGGTGGCGCATACAAGGCACGAAACGGGACGCTTGGCAGGCTGCCGCACACTGCACGCAGAACACATAAATGCGGCATTTCTTTTTTCACATTCCGGTACCGGATTTCTACTGTTTTTTTGCGGCGGGTTTTCTGCCGGTTTTCACGTGCAAAAAAATATGTCAGACATATTTCGAATTATGTCAGACATATTTTAAAATACAAGGCACATATTTTTTTCGAAGTCCCATGCAGGTATAACAGCCTGAAAACGAGTTTCCGTTTCAGCGTGCCTTATTTGTCTGTTACGGGCAGCGGTTTGCACGTTGCCGCATGTATGCCGCCCCAACGCATAGAATGCCGCAAGCGGCAGGGTACAAAAAATGCGCCGACCTTCACAGGCAGGCGCACAAAAATATTTGTATGGAAATATATTAGGAAATGATTTAGTCGGCCAGTTTGGCCTTCAAGAATTCGCGGTTGAGGCGTGCGATGTTGGCAACGGTTTCGTTCTTCGGGCAAACGGCCTCGCACGCACGTGTGTTGGTGCAGTTTCCGAATCCCAGTTCGTCCATCTTCGCAATCATGGCCTTGACGCGCTTGGCAGCCTCGGGGCGTCCCTGCGGCAGTAGAGCCAGCTGGCTCACCTTGGACGACACGAAAAGCATTGCCGAGCCGTTCTTGCAGGCAGCCACACATGCTCCGCAACCAATGCACGTAGCGCAGTCCATGGCCTCGTCGGCATCCTGTTTGGGGATGAGTATGGAGTTTGCGTCGCGCGGGCCACCGGTTCGCACGCTGATGTATCCTCCGGCCTGCTGTATCTTGTCGAACGCCGAACGGTCGACCATGCAGTCCTTGATAACGGGGAATGCAGCCGAGCGCCAGGGCTCAACGGTGATTACGTCGCCGTCCTTGAAGCGGCGCATGTAGAGCTGGCAGGTGGTAGCTCCCGTTGCGGGGCCGTGGGGA
>ERZ826146.205-NODE-205-length-72717-cov-13.813575_pt1 | contig 72717 bp, 62 predicted proteins | sample MGYA00519857_ERZ826146 | MGnify/ENA primary metagenome ERZ826146 (study PRJEB31778, sample SAMEA3449222) | human gut metagenome | biome: human gut; feature: human-associated habitat; material: faeces | place: United Kingdom | collected 2010/2012 ...
GGAGAAAACCTAAGGGTATAGGGCTGAGTCTTGCTTTCGCAAGCACTCGGACGTTACGCTTTGCTTCACTGGGCTGCCAAGTCCAACGGAGCTTTAGCGGAGTGCACGAGCCTTGCGTAAGCGAGGCTCAGACTTACCCTAGTCCCTTTGGTTGTCTCCCTCGTTCATAGCAGCAACGTTATCGCATAGAATAGCGAACCCGAGAAGTGCTGTCCTACAAAAGGTACTATCGGTAGCTTGCTATCATTGTTAATTACTCAAGCAATATAATAGGAGCAAACCATACAAAAAAGTGAACCTAGCGCACTATCCTTTGCGCTTCGACTCACTTTTTTTTCGGGTCGCGTCACAACCCCCATTTTTTTGTATATAGGCAATAATTCTCATTACAGCACATTTCCGATAACTATCGGTAGCCTGCTATCGTATTAAAAACATAAAACATTTTCGTTAAGCCGAAAACAATACAGCACTTGACGACGTAGCATTTTATGTGCAAATGTTGATTATACCGCGGATTTGTGGTAAAATATATCTATAGCTTCGTCCTGACGAAAATCAGTCTGAGCAATACGAAAAGGGGGATCAATTTGCTTGAAAATAAACTCGGAATTGAAAGCTCTTCCGACCTTGCGCGTGAAGAAGAACGCATAAGCAAGAAAAAAGCCGCCGAGCTTTTTGAAAAAGGGATACTTGATGATCTTCCCGTCGGAACAACAGCCGCCCTCCGGGCGATACATAAGTATCTATTTGAAGATATTTATGACTTTGCGGGAGAACTGCGCACGGTCAATATCGCAAAGGGGAGCTTTCGCTTTGCACCGGTCATGTACCTTAGTGCGGCACTTGAAAATATAGACAAAATGCCTCAGTCGGACTTTGATGAGATAGTCGAAAAGTATGTCGAAATGAATATAGCCCATCCATTCAGAGAGGGCAACGGCAGAAGTACACGGATCTGGCTTGACTGCATATTGAAGAAAAAGATCGGTAAGGTAGTTGATTGGAGCAGGGTGGATAAAGAAGACTACCTGCTTGCTATGGAGCGCAGTCCGATAAAGGATATCGAAATTAAATTTCTTCTCAAAAATGCTCTTACAGACGACATCGACAGCCGCGAGGTCTATATGAAAGGTATCGACCACAGCTATTATTATGAGGGCTACACGACCTTCCGGACAGAAGACCTGTAAAATCAAAATATAAATTCGTGGCAGAATATGACCTGTCCTTGCTCTGCCGCATATACGTTAAACTTAATATCATTATCGGTGAGGCTCGCCCCGCCGATTTTTTGTTTATTAAAAAACTCTTGACAAATACCCCAGTGGGGTATATAATAAAAATACCCCGTGAGGGTATATTGAAATTCCGATCATAATTCAGAGGTAATACTATGAGTGAAAATAAAACAAGCGTAAAGAGCGTCTGTCCGTGTTGCAGGAAGCATACAGTCAGGGACGAAAAGCACAGAAAGGCTCTTCTGAACCGCCTTAAGCGCATTGAGGGTCAGGTGCGCGGCATTGAAGCTATGATTGAAAATGACGCATACTGTAACGATGTGCTTATACAGTCTGCCGCAGTCAACGCCGCAATGAACGCTTTTAATAAAGAGCTTCTCGCAAGCCATATACGCGGCTGTGTCGCAAGAGATATCAGAGAGGGTAAGGACGAGGTCATAGACGAGCTTGTCACAACTCTGCAAAAGCTGATGAAGTAACGTAAAACGGACATAATATACAGATAAAACAAAAGAAAAGAGGGTCAAAATGGAACAATATGATGTCACAGGCATGAGCTGTGCCGCTTGCAGTGCAAGAGTAGAAAAGGCGGTGACAAAGGTAAAAGGCGTTACCTCGTGCTCTGTCAGTCTGTTGACAAATTCAATGGGAGTTGAGGGCACAGCGCCGCCGCAGGATATAATTTCCGCAGTCGAAAAAGCGGGCTACGGCGCAAAGCTTAAAGGCACAGGCGCAAAGAAAGCGGATAATAGCGCCGATTCACTCCGTGACACCGAAACACCTAAGCTTCGCAAAAGGCTTATAGCCTCCGTCATATTCCTTGTGATACTGATGTACTTCTCAATGGGACATATGATGTGGGGATTTCCGCTTCCGTCATGGTTTGACGGAAACCATGTGGCTATGGGACTTGTACAGCTGCTTCTCAGCGGCATTATAATGGTTATAAACAGCAAGTTCTTTGTAAACGGCTTCAAGGGCTTTATCAACCGCTCGCCGAATATGGATACGCTCGTTGCGCTCGGCTCGGGTGCGTCATTTGTATGGAGTGTGTACGCCCTGTTTATGATGACGGACGCACAGCTTCACGGCAACGCGGACGCTGTGATGATGTATATGGACGAGTTCTATTTTGAGTCCGCGGCTATGATTTTAACGCTTATCACAGTCGGCAAGATGCTTGAAGCGCGCTCAAAGGGCAAAACCACCGATGCGCTCAAAGGTCTTATGAAGCTTGCCCCAAAAACCGCAAACGTGATAAGAAGCGGTATTGAGCAGACTATCCCCGCAGAAGAGGTCGTAAAGGACGATATTTTTGTAGTACGTCCGGGCGAGAGCATACCCGTTGACGGCGTAGTGACAGACGGTGAGAGCGCAGTAAACGAGTCGGCTCTGACAGGCGAGAGTATTCCCGTTGATAAGACAGTCGGCGATAATGTTTCGGCGGCAACGATAAATCAGACAGGCTTCATCACCTGTAAGGCATCAAGGGTCGGCGAAGATACGACCCTGTCGCAGATCATCAGAATGGTGAGCGATGCGGCGGCTACCAAAGCGCCTATCGCAAAGATAGCCGACAAGGTATCGGGTATATTCGTACCTGCCGTTATCACAATTTCAATAATTACAATGATAGTATGGTTGCTCCTCGGTCAGGATTTTGCATACGCCCTTGCAAGAGGAATTTCTGTGCTGGTAATAAGCTGTCCGTGCGCACTCGGTCTTGCGACCCCCGTTGCGATCATGGTCGGAAACGGTGTCGGAGCAAAGAACGGCATTCTGTTCAAGACCGCCGTTTCGCTTGAACAGGCGGGCAAAACTCAGATAGTAGCCCTCGACAAGACAGGAACTATCACAAAGGGCGAACCCCAGGTAACGGATATTATCCCCGCAGACAACGTGACCGAAAGCGAGCTTTTAAGCCTTGCTGTATCGCTTGAAGCAAAGAGTGAGCACCCGCTTGCAAAGGCAATAAACGTATACGGCAGCGAGCACGGGATTACGGCACAGAATGTTGAGAATTTCAAGGCGCTCAGCGGTAACGGACTTACCGCAGCGGTTTCAGGCGAAACCCTCTACGGCGGCAGTCTTAAGTTCATCGGCAGTAATGCCGAGCTTTCAGATACAATAACCTCCGAAGCAGAGTGCCTTTCAAACGAGGGCAAGACCCCGCTCCTGTTCAGTAGAAACGGTAAGGCGCTCGGTATGATCGCGGTAGCCGATACGATAAAGGAAGACAGCCCCGATGCTATACGTCAGCTCAGAAATATGGGCATAAAGGTCGTTATGCTGACAGGCGACAACGAGCACACCGCAAGGGCTATCGGAGATAAAGCAGGCGTTGATGAGGTCATCGCAGGTGTTCTCCCCGACGGCAAGGAGGCTGTTATCCGTTCGCTTAAAGCTCAGGGTAAGGTCGCCATGGTAGGCGACGGCATAAACGATGCTCCCGCACTTACCGCCGCAGATACAGGTATCGCCATAGGCGCAGGAACAGACGTAGCGATAGATGCGGCAGATGTCGTATTGATGAAGAGCAGGCTCTCCGATGTACCCGCGGCAATAAGACTTTCCCGCGCGTCACTGCGTAACATTCACGAAAATCTGTTCTGGGCATTCATCTATAACATTATCGGCATACCTCTTGCCGCAGGTGTGTTCGTTTCCTTAGGACTTACACTTAATCCTATGTTCGGTGCGGCGGCAATGAGCTTGTCAAGCTTCTGCGTTGTTTCAAATGCTTTAAGACTTAATTTCTGTAAGATATACAGTACAAAGTATGACAGAAAGGCGAAACCGATAGTGTACCAAAATGTACCGGTGGTACAAACCAAAAATCTCACAAATATTACCAGAATAATCAGAGTAAAAGGTATGATGTGCGAGAAGTGTGAGCATCATGTAAAGACAGCACTTGAAACAATACCTCAGGTAATATCTGCCAAAGCGAGCCACACAGACGGTATCGCCATAGCAGAGCTATCGGGCGAAGTCCCCGACAAACAGCTTAAAAAAGCCGTTGAGAACTGCGGCTATAAAGTAATATCAATAAAGTAACGGAGGAATTTACAATGGTAAAGACAACACTTAAGATCGACGGAATGATGTGCGGAATGTGCGAATCGCACGTAAACGACGCTATCAGAGGCGCTTTTCAGGTAAAGAAGGTGACCTCCTCCCACTCCAAGGGCGAAACTGTGATAATCAGCGAAGAAGCGCTTCCCGAAGCCAAAATCAAGGAAGTCTTACAGCCCACCGGCTATGAGCTCAAAGGCATATCAAGCGAGCCTTACGAGAAGAAAGGACTTTTCGGAAGAAAGTAAGCCGAACTTGATGTTAATAACGTGCCGCCGGTAGGCAGTCAGCCTACCGGCGGCACGACCTGCTTATTATATAAAGCCGTCAGAACCGCTTGCAGACTGCTTTTACGCGGAGCTTACAAAGCAAAACGCGCCTCCCTGATTTACATTCAAATCAGGGGGGCGCATTCGTCTGTCATATTACGCTATGTACTTATTCCGACTTGGTTGTTGAGGACTCGGGAGCGGGAGTTTCAGCCGCTGTCGTGACCTCTGCGGGGGTCGTTGCGGCAGAAGGTCTGATTCTCCTTCTTGTTGTGGTAGTAGCCTCGGTTTCGGTTATTGTCGGGATAGTCGCAATCTCGATTTTCTTTATTATCACCGAAACGGCGGGCTTTGACGCAATACCTTGTTCATCGTCTATTGTGTTTCCTGAAGAAACCTCAACAGCGCTTATCTTGTCAAGAAAATCAAGTCCCTCAATAGCTTGCCCGAATATTGTGTAGTTTCCGTCGATGCTGAATACACCGCCGTTTGAGAGGTATTTTGCCCTTACATCATCGGGGGTCGCATTGAGCTTTGAAAGGTAGTCGGTGTATGTCTTTTTGTCCTCTTCCTTCAGTCTGTCCTTGTATTCGTTAAGGTCTGACGAGATATTCTCGGCGGTTTTTGCTATGTCGAAAGGTGTCTTGTTATTTATTATAAAGAACTGGCTGTTGATGCCGTCACTGCTTTCGGCATATCCGAGTGCTCCGTAATACGCTCTCATGCGGTCGTTAGTTTCACGCGGAATTGCGGTCTTATCGGCGGTAGTTCCGCCTGTGCCGTTTCCTCTGAGTGAGCCGCCCTGTACCATAAAGTCCTTGATAACTCTGTGGATAGTCTTGCCGTCATAATAACCGCTTTGAGCAAGCTTTACAAAGTTGTCAACGCCCTTAGGAGCGACCTCCGGGAAAAGCTTGAAGCGTATCTTGCCTGTTTCCTCGCCTATCTGTATTGTCATTTCGGCAAGTGTGTCGCCCGGACCTACAGTTATCTCTGCGGTGTTATCCTTTTTCTGTGAGCTACAGCCGCTTGCTGTTATTATAGCCGCTGCCAGCGTTACCGCCGCCGCAGCCTTGAATAAAGACTTAAACCTCATTTTATCGGTTCCTTTCACCGTTACGATTTGTTATCAGTTTGCCGATGTTGCCTCGGTTACACTGCTTGTCGTGCTGTTTGATTCGTTCTGGATTTTAGCGATTTCTTCGGCAGAAAGATACTTATCCGATGTCGGCTCTTCTATTGCGAACTTTCCATCCTTATAGGTATCGAGCGTTACTTTTACTATTTTCAGATCTTCAAGCGGCTTCATATTTGACTTGTCCGAATCGGTCCAGAGTATCTTATCAAGCACGTCAAAGCCGTTTATCACCTGACCGAATACGGTATAAGCACCTGCAAAACCGGGAACGCTTCCTCTTTTTTCAAATGCTGTTATAAGCTCTTCCGGTATTACCTGAGCACTTGTTTCCTGATTTGTATAGCCTCTGAGTTCCTTTTTGTTTTCTTCGGTTATCTCAAGAGCGCCTGTAAAGAAGAAACGGCTGTCTGAATAGCCCTGCTGTGTGCTGTATCCTAAAAGCGCACCCTTGAAAGGCCACAGGTTTACGGAGCATTCGTTTTCGATGTACTTGCCGTCATCGGTTATGCCTTCCGTACCTTCATCGTTTGAAGCGCCTGTTATTGCATAAATGCCCTTTTGCAAAGCGAAGAACGGCTTTCCGTCATAGAAGCCTTCCTCCGCACGCTTCTTAAAGTTTGCTACCGTATTAGGGGCAAACTCGGCATAGAGTACCGCTGTTATTGTACCGACATTGGTTTCTATTACTGCAACGTCCTGACCGTCTGCGGGCTTGTCAAGCTGAACAAGATTCATTTCTGTAAAATCATAGCTTCCGAGTGCGTTTGTTGTCTGACCGCCGAGCATAGAACAGCCTGAGAATGCTGTTATTGCTGTTATTCCTGCGAGGATCGCCGCTAATTTTCTTTTAATATTCAAATTTTTATTCCTTTCGATTGTAAACAGTTACGCCTTTTGCAAAAACACCGCCTTTTCGGGCGGAAATTTCTGCTTATTCTATTATAATTCACGCCGCGTAAAAAGTCAAGCGGACGTGGTTATTACAGTTTTATTATAAACCGTATATCGGTCGTTAATCTCCGAGTCTTAACATTTCGTCTATACAACGTTTCGCGCCGAGCCTTACGTCCTCGTCAAGCTCTATGACCTCGCCTGCTGTGCCGCATACACAGTTGTAAACCGTTGCAAGGTTTGTAAGGTGCATATTGTGACATATGCAATCCTTTGATAATGGGTAGAACTTTTTGCCAGGTTCGTCAAAGCTTAAGTGTTCGACAATGCTGTTTTCAGTACCGATTATAAATTCCTTCGCATCGCTGTTTTTAGCGTAGTTCATTATGCCTGTTGTACTGCCTGCGTAATCGGCAAGAGCCGTTACGGCAGGAGCGCACTCAGGGTGAACGAGCAGTAGAGCGTCAGGGTGCTGAGCCTTTGCCTTTTCAACATCTTTGACCGTCATACGCAGATGGGTGGGACAGCCGCCGCTTACAAGCTTGAACGTCTTATCGGGGCACTGCTTCTGAACAAAGTCGCCGAGATTGCAGTCGGGTATGAAGAGTATCTTGTCACTGTCAAGCTTTTTGACTATCTTCACCGCACTTGATGAAGTAACGCATACATCGCACACGGTCTTAAGCTCTGAGGTCGTATTTATATAAGCTACTACCTTGTAGTCGGGATACATTTCCTTAAGCTGTGAGATGAGCTCCTTATCCATTTGTTCGGCCATAGGGCAACCCGCATTGCTGTCGGATAAAATTACTTTCTTTTGCGGAGATAGTATTTTGACCGTTTCTGCCATAAAGCGCACTCCGCACATAAGCACTGTGCTCTGCGGTGCTTTTGCCGCCATCCGGCTCAGTGCAAATGAATCACCTACGAAATCGGCAACATCAAGTATATCCTGACGCTGATATGCGTGTGCCAGAATGCATATATCTTTTTCTTTCTTTATTCTCAGGATCTCGTCCTGCATTTCTCTTACTGTCATTGTTTGTCCCTTTCTCAAAAAGCGGATTTGTTATTCCGGTTTATATCTGAATACCGTAAATTATACCGACACCGCCCGAAACGGCAGTGCTCCGTCTTTTGCCAAAAGGCAAAAGGGTCAGAGGTCTGAAAATATTATACCTTTTTTTGCGGTCATCGTCAAGTAAAAAGCCACACTTTAGTGAGGAAGTGTGGCAGGGATCTGTAATTAAAGCTGTTTTATCGCAAGGATAGCGCTTTTGTAATTTGATTTCATTTCGTCAAGCATTTCGGGAGTCGTTTCGTCTGTTTTATTGCGAAGCGCCTCGGTTACCTTGTATGCGGATCTATACAGCTTTTCAAGTCCGAGGTTAAGACAAAGACCTTTCAGGGTATGAGCGGCACAAAAGGCAGCTTCATAATCTTTGCTGTCAAGTGCAGTGAAAATATCATTGTAGCTTGTATCTTCGGTGAACTTGCCGAGATATTTTGTTATCATCTTATCATTTGTAAGTCTTGAAAGCACATCGGCATAGTTTCCTCCGAGCGCCTTATAGCATTCTTCAAGTGTCATTTATACTCCTTTGAGGCGTTTTTATCCAAATACATCAGTTTATCCGCCTCGGCTAACGCTTTCTCTATCGGCTGTATGCCGTACACACCGCCGATAGCGGCAGCGCATTTAATATCCGGATAATCTTTGAGTTTTATTGCCGAGATGCTTTGCTTTATTTCATTGAGCTTCTGTCTGAATATAATTTCGGGGATATTGGTCATAAGAAGCACAAACTCATCACCGCCAAGACGTATAAGAATATCACTGCTTCTTATACAGTTTTTGATACAGTCGCAGACCGCTTTCAGCACACAATCACCTGCGGCATGACCGTAATGGTCGTTGATCGCTTTGAAATTATTAGCGTCAAGCATCGCAACTGCATCTATGTAACGCATTGACTTTGTCTGCTCTTCGTAATAAAGGCGGTTATAAACTCCGGTCAGCGCGTCATGGTACAGTTGTCGGTTGTAGTTTACTATGTTATCCATAAAGTCGGTCTTACCGTATGCGCCGAGTAATACGCCGTCTTTATCCTTGTAGATCATTTCAAGTATGAACGGCTTGCCGCTTATTTCTACATATTTTGATATGATCTGATAGATGCTGTCATCGGCAAATTCAAGCTTGCTCATCTGACCGCGTTTTTCAAAAGCTTTGGCAGAAACGCAGTTTTTACAGCGCTGTTTCTTGCCCCAGATAGCATAGCATTTCTGTCCGCAGCAGACATCTATCATTTCCTCGTTTCCCTCTTTGCAGCCGGATCTCACGACCTCGTTATCGGTTATATCCACAAGCCTTACAACGTCAAATACATTTGTGAGCCTGCTTATAGTTTCTCTTATTTCTCCGTCTTCGTCTGTGCTGAGTCTGTATTCGGGGTGAACGACCGCAAGCTCACGGTCGTTGATATCAATTATTCTGCCGAGAACACCTGTATAACGCGGGTGCTCCTCGCTGCTCCACAGGGTTCGTAAGCATATCTTGTACCAACGGTTTTGACCGTTCAGGCAGAGCTTTGTCTTCATACTGACTATAGGAGCGGTCGGAGAAGCGTTATTTATGCTCTCATGCATTTCGTTTATCGTATTTTCGCCGATATAGCTTTGCCTTAGTCCTTTAGGGTGCATTGTCATTTCCTGAAGTCCGAGCTGTTCGGCACCTTGTGATGTGAGTCTCAACACGTCGAGCACTGCATCATATTCAAACTGTATCTCACCCGAGCCTGAAGAGAAGAAGTTCCAGCGTTCTCTTGCAGGAATAGGCAGATGATAATTGATATTAAGCTTTTCGGAAGAAACTTTGTTTTCGACCAGCTCCTCGGTAGCCCGCAAGAGAAGCTGGTCGTCCTGCGTATTGTCAGGCTTATCTTTAAGTTCGGTAAGCACCTGCTTTTCACATTCTTTAAGGCACTCAAGAAGCAAAGGGTTGAATGCTCCGCATTGACCGTCAAGTATCATTTCCATTGCTTTTTCATGAGGGTATGCTTTCTTGTAGCATCTGTTGCTGGTAAGCGCGTCATATACATCGGCAAGGGAGGTTACTTGTGCTGATATCGGTATCTCTTCGCCTTTAAGTCCGTCGGGATAACCTTTTCCGTCATATCTTTCATGATGCCAGCGACATATCTCGTATGCTTTGTCAAAAAGCGGATAGTTATGAGTGTTGTGAAGGTCAAGCAGCATTTCCGAGCCTATGATCGAGTGAGTTTTCATTATTTCAAATTCATCGGCAGTCAGTTTACCGGGCTTGTTCAGAATTTTATCATCAATGGATATTTTACCGATATCGTGTAGAGAAGAGGCGGTGCTTATCAGCAACATATCATTTTCCGTGAGGTGATATTTATCGGTTTTTTCTGTCAGCTTTTGCAAAAGGATAGATGTAAGCTGCCTTATATGATGAACGTGCATACCGCTTTCACCGTTTCTGAACTCAACTATGTGAGCCAGAACATTTATCATCATGCGGTTGTTTTTTTCGTTCTCATAAATCTGCTCTTCGAGTGCGCCGAGCAGTTTTTTCTGCTTACGATACAGCATAAGAGTATTTGAAACACGCTTATGGATAACAAAACTGTCGAACGGTCTGCGGATATAATCTGTAACGCCGAGTTCATAAGCCTTGCGTATGTAGCTTTGCGATGTTTCGGTGGATATCATTATTACAGGCGTGTCATCGGTCCAGTGATATCTTTTCATCACATCAAGTACGCCGAAACCGTCTACTACAGGCATTATTATATCAAGCAGTACAAGGTCAATATCGTATACATGCTCTTTAAGAATATTAAGTGCTTCCTCACCGTTTGCCGCTTCGATTATATCATAATCAGCGCTCAGCATATCGTTGAGCATTTCGCGGTTTATGGCGGAGTCGTCAACAACGAGTATCCGGGCACTGTTTTTCTTTGGTCTGCTCACAATATCACACCTCTTTTACACGGTTTGTCATTTTATAAGTATAAACCTTTTTGTGTTTTAAGTCAATAGAATGTGCTTTAATTATTGTAGGTCTTTCCTGATTATCTGCGGGTTCCGCTTTACCGAATGCTTGCAGGACAGAGAAAAACGCCCCATGACCGATAAAATCACGGGGCGCTTGCAGTATTACAGTATTTACTTCAGAAGAGCTGTTGCGTCATCCGCTATCTGCCCGGGTGTCAGATGAGCCTCACGCATAAGCTCGTTTACATCGTATCTGTCGTAGAATTTCTTGGCAAGACCGAAACACAGTGTTTTTACACTGCTGTTGCCATAGAATCGTGCGATCTTTTCACCGAAGCCGCCGTCAAGGATACCATCCTCGAGAGTGATCACAATATCGTGATTTTTCTTCAGGTTTTCGAGCGTTTCCTTATCGATCCCGGATATAAAATGAGGATTGATGACAGTGGGTGTTATACCTGCCTTTTCTTCGATCGCTTTTGCGGCTTTTTCACCGAGCTGATAGAAAGTGCCGAGCGCTATTACAGCTATTTTAGAGCCGTTCTTTGTGACCTCGTACTTGTTCAGATCCGACCAGTCGTTCTTTACTTCCTTACCGTCTGAAATCACCGGTCCGCCGGGTACGCGCACTGCAACGGGATGCTCCTTCTGCTCAATTGCCCAGTCGAGCATTGAAAGGTATTCTTCCTTTGTTGCGGGTGCAAGATATACAAGGTTCGGAATGTTTGACAGCATCGGGATATCATAAAGACCGAGGTGCGTAACATCGCTCATACCGTATACAGAGCCTGCAAACACGCTTATCGCAACGGGGCTGTTGTTTATGCAGATATCCTGCGATATCTGGTCGTAGGTACGCTGTATAAATGTGCTGTAAACGCCGTAGAAAGGCTTTCCGCCGCCTGCTGCGATACCTGATGCCATGGCGGCTGCATTTTCTTCTGCGATGCCGACATCGATAAATTGCCTGCCCGCCTCATCTCTTCTGCCTTTCCAGAAGCCGCTGACCGTAGGAGTACCGGAGGTCAGAACGCATACGCTTTCATCCTTCTTCATTTTTTCAAGAAGCATCTTAGCGGTAAGGTCGCCGTAATCCTCGCCGTCATAATTGTACTTTGCCTTGCCTGTTTCAACGTCAAACGGCATATGCCAGTGCCAGTCTTCCTTGTTTTTCTCGGCGAAGGACAGACCCTTTCCCTTTTCGGTCACTATATGCACAGCGACAGGGCGCGTACTGTCCTTGACCTGTCTGAATGCGGCAATAAGGCTGTCGATGTCATTGCCGTCCTTTACGAATACATAATCAAGCCCCATGGCAGTGAACAGGTTTGTATCGGCTTTGCCGTTGCTTTCACGCAGAGCCTTTAAATTCTTGTACATACCGCCGTGATTTTCAGCAATAGACATATCGTTATCGTTTATTATAACGATAAGATTTCCGTCAAATTCACCCGCATAGTCAAGCGCCTCAAGTGCTTCGCCGCCGCTGAGTGAGCCGTCGCCGATCACCGCAATGACATTTCCTGTTTCGTGCTTCAGGTCCCTTGCCTTTGCAAGACCGAGAGCAAGGCTTATTGAAGTTGATGTATGACCGATGGTAAAGAAGTCGTGTTCGCTTTCATAGGGATTTGAGTAGCCGGAGATATCGTCAAAATGCTCTTCGTAAAGAAATCCGTCCTTTCTTCCTGTAAGCATCTTGTGGCAATAAGTCTGGTGAGAAACGTCAAACACCATTTTATCTGTGGGTGAATTGAAAACATAGTGCAGTGCTATAGTAGCCTCTGCAAAACCGAGGTTAGGTCCGCAATGACCGCCGTGACGGCTGAGCTTGAATATAAGAGCGTCACGCATTTCCTGTGCAAGTTTTTTCATTTCTTCCGTGCTGAGTTTCTTAACGTCAGCAGGTGAGTTGATTTTTTCGAGATACATTTCTTTTCTCCTTTTCCCGATAATTGTAGATCGCCGAGCGCCCGTGACGGTGCGTATAGATGCGCAGAGCGCCGATATTTTCTTTGCTACGGGAGTATTGTATCATATGGAGTGAACTCCAAGTCAATAGTTTTTTTGAAAAAACTAATAAAATGTTGAAAATGGGAATTTATCATCGAAATTGTTACCAAATTGTAACCTTTTTCTAATTGATTTTTCAGTTGTTCAGTGATATACTTATTATATTTAAAAGCCAAAATGCAATAACACTTGAATGGATTGAACATCATGTTAAAAACTCCGGCTAAACCTTTAATCGAAGAAAAAAATGATATTTACAATGACGGATATAAACAAAAGCAAAAGATAAAAAGGCATAATCGGCTCAGATCTTTCGGCATTATGTTCTTGTCGGTTGTTATATCACTTTGTACGGGAATTTCTCTTTACTGCGGATATGCGCTTATAGAAGGCGGGCAACCGATCATAGCGGAAATATCATCGCCGCAGGTGACTGCAACACACTCCGCAGAAGAAAAAGAGCCGCTTTCACTGCCGCTCCCTGTTATAGTATCCGTTGATATATCCGACACTATCAATGATGATTTTACCCGTACCGTAAAATTTAAATGCAAAAATAACGATGACACTGAAAACGGACTGCGTTATTATATTTCCGATAAAGAACAGACAGATATCGTTGATACGGACAATTGGAGCACAACGTCTGACGGAGAAGCAGAAGCTGATCTTTCCGGGGGAGAGTATTACGTTTATGTCACAAATGACAGCGGTGAGCTTGCAAAGAGTGACAAGATAACGGTAAAAGTCGACGCGGTAACCTCGGTTGAAATAGGCAAGACCGATACATATATGAATGTCGGAATGAATTATTCGCTGTGCGCGCAGGTGGATACTGTAGGCAAACCCGGTGATAAAGAAAAGGCGGTCACATGGAAAAGCTCCGCGCCGCAAACAGTCAGCGTAAATGACGGAGTGATCTCCGCACTGAAAGCGGGCAAAGCGACTGTAACGGCAACTACTGCGAGCGGACTTTCGGACAGTGTGGAAATTACCGTTACAGACTTGCTCAGAGCACCTAAAATAACAGCTTATAAGCCGCTTTTACCGGCAGGACAGTACACCGAGGAGGAGGGCGCGCTGATCGATGCGGTGCTTGAAAGCCGCGTTAATACCGCAGGTTACGGCACGAGAGCCGGAGTAGTAGCGGCGGCAAGATTTATTCCGCTTGAATTTAATTACAAGATACCGTATTTTTATGAAAACGGCAGACTTGACCCACAGCCCGAAAGACCGTATTGTGACGGCGAGGGCAGATTTTATCACAAGGGTCTTTATCTTACTCACAGCAAGTTTGAGCTTCTTGACAAAAAGGGTATATTGTACGGACCTGCAACGTGGGGCGAACCGCTCACAAACTGGGAGAACGCATTCGGGCTTGTTCCCGGCGCAAAGTATGCAAACGGAATGACCTGTTCGGGATTTGTTTCGTGGTGTCTGTATAACGGCGGCGTACCGCTGGGTGATGTCGGCGCGGGGGATACGCCCGATTATGACTATGAATATTCCGATTTCGGAAAACGTGTATGGCTTGACGAGGATGTAATGCGAAGCGGAATATTGCAGGTCGGCGATCTTATAGGTTGCGACGGTCATATTGCGATAATAGCAGGCTTTGATGAGAACAATATCTACATAGCCGAGGCGCTCGGAAAAGGCATAGTTATGGAGGTTCGCGAGCGCTACCGCGAGGTATGGGAGTGCGGCGACTATACCTATGCGATGCTTATGGGTGATATCTATGCAGAGCATAACGGCGACGGCGATGTTACCGAGATGTGGGTTGACTATTCTGAGTAAAGCGAATATAAAACAACGGTGTCCGACCTTTTACAGCCGGACACCGTTGTTTTGGGGAAATATATGAAAACGAAGATAGCAACATCTATAGGGCTTTGTTCACCCTGTACCAGTATTATATTAGCCTTTTTTAAACTGAATTTAAATTGAACGGGCTTTTTCTTGCTTTACACGACTATATTTAATATTTTCTTCCCGATCGTCTATTGACACAGGAAGATCTTTATAGTATTATTAGCAAAGAATGTAAACGTTCACACGAAAGGAAAACATCTATGATAAATACGATTGATATAAGCGGAAAGTGGGAGCTTTTTATAAGCGAAAAAGAGCTTTCTTCAATACCGACAGATTACAGTGACAGTATAACTTTGCCCGATACGCTTTCAAATGCCGCAAAGGTAGCTGAGAACAAGAACAAGGACGAGGGATACCTCACAGACAAATACACCTTTACAGGCTATGCGTGGTTCAGGCGTTCGCTTACGCTTGAGAACGATATGACAGGCTTTGTATCGGTGCTCACACTGGAACGCACAAGAGTCAGCACACTGTACATAGACGGTGCAGAGGTGGGTACTTGCGACAGTCTTTGCAGTACGCACCGCTATGACATTTCTTCATATATGACCGCAGGCACACACGAGATAGTTATCCGTATTGCGAATGTCGGCTATAAGACAGGCGGCGGTCATATGACAAGCCCCGATACGCAGACAAACTGGCTCGGTATTGTCGGAAAGATGAATATTGAGATCTATCCTAAGAGCTATATTTCCGATGTAAGGGTTATCGCATCGGCTGACGGCGCTTTATCGGTAAGAGGCTGTGTTATCGGCGCAGATACCGCCGACATTATGGCAACCGTTACAGCGCCTGACGGAATACGCGTGTTAAAGGCAAGTATAATCGCTGACGGCGATACGTTTGAAGCTCAGTTCAAGCTTGAAAACGCTCAGCTCTGGGACGAGTTTGAACGCAATGTTTACCGCCTGACTTTGCAGTGCGGCGAGGATATCTACAACACTACATTCGGATTTGTCACATTTTCGCATATCGACAGAAAGCTGCTTGTAAACGGAAGCGAATCGTTCCTGCGAGGAAAGCATGACGGACTTATATTCCCGCTCACAGGTTACGCTCCGTGCGATGTGAATGAGTGGAAGGAGCGCCTGAAAATCGCTGTGAGCTATGGTATAAACCACTATCGCTTCCACACCTGCTGTCCTCCCGATGCCGCATTTACAGCCGCAGATGAGCTCGGCATATATATGGAGCCTGAGCTTCCTTTCTGGGGAACGATCGCCGCAAAGGGCGAGGAAGGCTACAATGAGGAGGAGCAGAACTACCTCATAAACGAGGGTATCCGCATAATAAGGGAGTTTTCACATCACCCTTCATTTGTTATGATGTCGCTTGGAAACGAGCTCTGGGGCAGTCGTGAAAGACTTGGAGAGATCATTGATATTCTTCGCCGTGAAAATCATTCGATCTATTTCACGAGCGGTTCAAACAACTTCCAGTTCTGGCCTGCCGAAATTCCACAGGAGGACTTCTTCGCAGGCGTAAGACTTTCGCGTGACAGACTTTTCAGAGGGTCGTATGCTATGTGTGATGCACCTCTCGGACATATCCAGACCGACAAGCCTAATACCGTTCACGACTATGACGCAATAATCCGCGGTGAGAACGGCTCGGAGAACGAGGGCGGCGGTACGATACAGATACAGTACGGTACAGGCGTAAAGACCGTCAAGCTTAACGCCGCAGACGGAAGCTATATTCCGCACAAGCCCGTGATCTCACACGAGGTCGGACAGTATGATTACTTCCCTGACTTTGACGAGATGAAGATGTACACAGGCCCGCTCAAACCGCGTTATCTTGATATTTTCAGAGAAAGACTTGAGGAAAAGGGACTTTATACACAGTGGAGAGATTTCTTTGAGGCAGTCGGCGCACATTGTACGCAGTGCTATAAGGACGAGATAGAAACGGCGTTGCGTTCTTCCGAACTCAGCGGCTTCCAGCTTCTCGACCTACAGGACTTCAACGGTCAGGGCGTATCACTTGTCGGTGTGCTCAACGCCTTTATGCAGTCAAAGGGCTTTATAACGCCTGAGGACTGGCGCGGCTTCTGCGACAGCAATGTCCTGCTTGCAAGATTTGACAAATATGTTTACGGGGCAAAGGAAAAGCCGGTTATAGAAATTCTCCTTTCGTCCTATGGCAAGAATAAGATAAAGGGCGGAGCAGTGAAGTATTCATTCATAAGCGATGAGCTTGATATAAGCGGCAGTGCAGAGTTCACAGCTTCCGATACGCGTCTTACTTCTGTCGGCACATTTACTCCCGATTTCAGCGGTATTACAAAGCCGCAGACAGCAGTTCTCACACTTACTCTCGGGGAGCTTCACAACAGCTATGTATTCCGGCTCTATCCAGACTGCAATGTTGAAATTACCGAAAACGGCATAAAGACGGCGGACGATGAGCTGATATTTGTTGGCAGTACAGAAAAGGCAAAAGAGCTTATCGCAAGAGGCAAAAAGGCTATGGTCATAACAGACGGCAGTAAAGCTATCGAAAACGCATACTGCGCCGATTTCTGGAACTATCATATGTTCCGTGTCATTTCGGAGAGTATGAACAAGCCTGTAGCGCCCGGAACGATGGGACTTCTTATCGATAAGGACAACAAGCTTTTAAATGATTTCCCGTCCGAAAAATTCACAACTCCACAGTGGTACGAGGCTATAACGCACAGCAAGGCTGATATACTTGATGATGACCCTGAAATCACGCCCATAGTTCAGGTCGTTGACAACACTGAGCGTTGCCATCGTCTTGGTATGCTGTATAAAAAGAATGGCGTTCTTCATTGCAGTATAAGACTGTGGGAAGCGGCTGACTACCCCGAAATAAAGCAGCTCGCAAAGAGCATTACGGAAAATTTCTGATATATTATAAAACCCGCCCTGCGTGCAGTAACACGCAGGGCGGATTTATTATAGCGTCGACATATAAAAACCTCCGCGCCTGTTACAGTGCGGAGGTCATTTTATTTACTTATTATCCTTATCGGGCTTGCCGTGAGTAAACGGTTTGTGAAATTCCAGTCCCGTGCTCGAAAGGTCATCGGTACGCTTAACGCTTCCGTCGTTTCTTACAAGCGAGGTCTTAGGATCTACCGTGCTCTTCTTGCCCTGAGATAAAGTACCGTGTTTCATATAAAGCCCTCCTTTAAGGGAGTAGTTTTAGCGAAATCGGATTATTATACACAACCCTGAGCCTTCATAGCTTCAGCAACCTTTAAGAAGCCTGCTATGTTAGCACCTGCCATGTAGTTGCCCTCTAAGCCGTATTCCTTAGCGGCTGTGTCGCACTGCTTGAAGATTTCCTTCATAATGTCGTGGAGCTTAGCGTCAACTTCTTCAAAAGTCCAGCTGTAACGCATTGAGTTCTGGCTCATTTCGAGACCTGATGTAGCAACACCGCCGGCATTTGCAGCCTTTGCAGGACCGTAAAGAAGACCGTTTGAAAGGTAAACTTCGATAGCATCGGGAGTAGAGGGCATATTAGCACCTTCTGCAACTGCGAAGCAACCGTTGTTTACAAGAGCCTGAGCTGACTCACCGTTGATTTCGTTCTGTGTAGCGCAGGGGAGTGCAATATCGCACTTGATTGTCCAGATACCTGAGCAACCCTCTGTGTATGTAACGTTCTTGTGTGATGTTCTGTTGAGGTATTCCTTGATACGCTTTCTCTCAACTTCCTTGATCTGCTTTACAACGTCAAGCTCGATACCGTCGGGATCGTGGATGTAGCCGTTAGAGTCAGAAAGTGCAACTACCTTAGCGCCGTACTGTGTAGCCTTTTCTGTAGCGTAGATAGCAACGTTACCTGAACCTGAGATAACAACTGTCTTGCCGTCGAAGCTCTTGCCGTTAGCCTTGAGCATTTCGTTTGTGAAGTAGCAAAGACCGTAGCCTGTAGCTTCTGTTCTTGCAAGTGAACCGCCGAATGTTAAGCCCTTACCTGTGAGAACGCCTGAGAATTCATTTCTCAGTCTCTTGTACTGACCGAACATATAACCGATCTCACGTCCGCCTGTACCGATGTCGCCTGCGGGAACGTCGCAGTCAGGACCGATGTGTCTGTAGAGCTCTGTCATGAAGCTCTGGCAGAAACGCATGATCTCTCCGTCGCTCTTGCCCTTGGGGTCAAAGTCTGAACCGCCCTTGCCGCCGCCCATAGGCAGTGTTGTAAGGCTGTTCTTGAAGATCTGCTCAAAGCCGAGGAACTTGATGATACCGAGATATACGGAGGGGTGAAGTCTGATACCGCCCTTGTAAGGTCCGATAGCTGAGTTGAACTGAATTCTGAAGCCTCTGTTGACCTGTGTCTTGCCGTTGTCGTCTACCCAGGGTACACGGAACATGATCTGTCTTTCAGGCTCTACTATTCTTTCGAATACGCCTGCGTCAACGAGATCCTGTCTCTTTTCAACTACGGGCTGAAGGCTCTCGAAAACTTCTGTTACTGCCTGAATGAACTCGGGCTCGCCTGCATTTCTTTTCTTAACTGTTTCGAGCAGGTCGATAAGATACTGATTTTTTAACGCCATTGTTAAATCCTCCTGATATTTTCGGCTCAAGTACGAAATACCGCAATTTTACGGATATGCTCGGTTTTTCTGCTTTTTTTCAGAAAGTAATTTGTGAGAAAACCGACTCTATCGGTAAGTTTTAGTATATTCTTTGCGACCAAAGCCGTAAGTGTTTTTTTAACTGCAAGAAAAAGTATATCACATATACGCAAAATTTGCAATAGTTTTTTAAAAATTTTCATAAAAAAGTTTAAAAAACTCAAAAAAGCACAAATTTGACCTGTTTCACCGCATATTTACGCAAGTTTTGATTTAGGTTATTGCAAAATCTCGGAATTTTTTGCAATTAGCTTGCAAAAATATCGGTTTTATAGTAAAATAATATTCATACCTCATTTATGAAAGCGAATACCGGAGCACTGTCCGGTCGAGAATAAAACGGTTTATACCTTATTTATAAGAAAAGAGGGGTTTGAATGGAGAAAATGGCACTCAAAACTATAGCAGACAACAGAAAAGCGCGTCATGATTATTTTGTACTTGAAAGCTATGAAGCGGGTATAGAGCTTACAGGCACTGAAGTAAAGTCGATACGGGAAGGCGGGCTTAATCTGAAAGACAGCTGGATCTCGATAGATGACGGCGAGGCGTATATAAAGCAAATGCATATATCACCCTATGAAAAAGGAAACATCTTTAATAAGGACCCGCTGAGAACAAGAAAGCTTCTTATGCATAAGCGCGAGATAATGAAACTGCTCGGACAGGTAAAGCAGGACGGTCTGACGCTTATCCCGATTTCCGTTTATTTTAAAGGAAGCAGGGTAAAGGTTCAGGTCGGACTTTGCAAAGGTAAAAAGCTTCATGATAAGCGCGATGCTATGGCACAGCGGGACGCAAAGCGTACGATCGACCGCGAGCTTAAAATGCGCAACAGATAATCCTAAAACGGTTTGCTGCCTTTTTGAAATTTTTTTAGAAAAATTTCAAAAAGCGCTTGACAAACCGTTTTTATTCTGCTATAATAGATTATGCTGATTTGCGGGGATGCTGGAATCGGCAGACAGGCAAGCTTGAGGTGCTTGTGTCAGTATTGGCGTGTGGGTTCAAGTCCCATTTCCCGCACCAGTATAAAGGACATTCGATTTTCGAGTGTCCTTTATTTTTATATCTAAGCAAATCAGCAAATCACTATCATTAAGAGCAAGCACGCCGGAATCGCACGAAATCGAAGATTTTGTGGTAGAGGAAACTTGTTTCCTCGGGCAGACCAGGCAAGCCCCAGGTGCCCCCAGTCAGTATTGGCGTGTGGGTTCAAGTCCCATTTCCCGCACCGGTGTAAAGGACATTCGTTTTTCGAGTGTCCTTTATTTTTATATTTAAGCAAATCATTTCGTATGCCGTTAAGCAGAATGTAAAATTCACTCGCAATATACTTTGTTAGAATTGCATAATCCTTGACACAATTTATTACCTGTGATAGAATGGAAACAGCATATATGATCAAATTATCAGGCAACACTTCACGAAAAGAGGATAACATTATGGCAACACCCGATCTTTTATTCCCGGCAGACGCAAAGCAAAAAAGATACAATCAGCTTGCTAAAAGTGCGGCGGCTGATCTGCAGATAGAATATCTTGCAATGACGCTTTCGCCGTATGATACAGAGTATGCACAGCGGATATTGTCACAGCTTGTGACAGATCCCGAGGTCATAAGCTACAGACAGGATATAGTCGATGATTTTATAAATGTACCTGAGCTTGAGGCAATTCTTTATAAAAGCCTGCATACTATTTATGCAAACTCAAAATCGGTCTATGCAAAGGCGGGCTCTACTCAGTCGTTCTTTGAGCTGACAGAGAATACGGTGCTTATAGAGTCGTTCATTTCCTGTATGGAGGAGTGCCACGGATTTTATGAAAAATGCTGTGGGAAGCTTGTTTCCGCAGGTATGCGTGCCGTAGTGCAGGCTATTGAGGATAAATACCGATCGGAAGAGTTTGCTACACTGAAGGTCGAGATCGTCGAGCTCAGAAAAACACTGGCAACGGGTTTTCGCAGTGTGACCTTCGGGGTAAATCTTGACGAGCTTATGCGCCCTGAGGAAATAGCGCTGATAAGTGTAAGCCGCGAACCGTTCAAGGAAAGGAAGCTGTTTGATAAGCTTCTCGGCGTTCAGAGCTCGGTAGAACCGCTTACAAATGTCTATACAAGAAAAAGCAAGGACGGCGCGATCTCATCGATCAACGAAAGGCTGTTCAAGGAGCTTGACGCACTTGGCGGAGAATATTCAAAGCATTTCAACACGGCGCTAAGGGCTTATTATGACGCAAGCATAGATTTTCTTATCACACTTGAAAAGCAGATAAATTTCTACATAGGAGCGGCGAATACGGTCAGCCGTATGAGGAGTATGGGACTTCCGATGTGCAGACCTGTCATACTGCCGATGAACGAGCGCAGAGCGGACTATAAAAAGCTGTACGACACTGCATTTGCCAATAAGATGTGTACAAGCTATGTCGGCGTGAATGATAGCACCGTGAAGCAGAATGACTGTTGTATGGACGATGGCGGTCGTATTCTTATACTGACAGGACCGAATAACGGCGGTAAAACGACCTTTACAAGAGCGGTAGGAATAGCGCAGGTGTTCGCTCAGTGCGGACTTTATGTTTCGGCGGAAAGTGCCGAGATATCGCCTGTCGACAATATATTTGTTCATTTTCCGAAGGAAGAGGAAATAGGCATAAACGCAAGCCGTTTCACCGAGGAATGCAAGCAGTTCCGCGATACCATAGGCGCGGCTACCGATCACAGCCTGGTGCTGATGAACGAGAGCCTTTCAAGCACAACGCCTACCGAGTGTCTTATTATTGCAAGAGAGATCATGAGGATATTTGCCGATATCGGCGTAAGGCTTATCTATACAACTCATATCAAGGAGCTTACCGACAGCATTGAGAAAATCAATGAAGAAAAGCCGAAAAGCACTCTTGCAAGCCTTACCGCGGAATGTGACGAAAACGGTAAGCCAACCTATGTGATATCAAGACGTATGCCGGATAAGGCGGGAAATGCGGAGTATATTTTCAGAAAATTCGGTATTTCTTATGATGAGTACAGGAAGAATAAGGGCTGACGTTGCTTGTCACAGATGCATTAAATATTATGATACTTAAGCTTGTGGAGGTAAGAATGAACTATAAAGAAGCCGAAAAACGGCTTTCGGAAATGCAAGAGAAAGATGATCTCAGCGATGACGATTATGAAATTCTGAACGATATCACAAAAAGCGATGATATGTGTCTTAAATGTGATGCGGCAGATATACTCATCGATCACACGGCAAATCAGGCTGTTGAAATACTGAAAATGCTCAGCAATGATAACGACGCTACCGTAAGGGCGAGCGCTTACGACAATATGTGGGTGTTTGAAAAACAGGATTTTGATGAGATACTCAGAAATGCTGTTGCCCACGAAAAGGACGGAATTGCAAGAAGCTATGCTATATTTTCCTTATATGACCTGTATTCGGAAAACATCTGTGATACCGCTGAACTTATTGCTTTTATGCACAAGCTTTATCCGACAGAGAAAGACAGAAAATGTAAACTTCAATATCTCAGAAATTTTTATCTTTCGGGAGAAACCGACAAGCTCAGTGAGATCATCGCATATCTTGAAGATGAAGATTACACAATGAGGATCACTGCTGTAAATACATTTTCCGAGATAAGAAATAATGAGAACAAGGAAGTTTTGTTATCGGCTGTGAAAAACAGGCTGAAAGCTGAAAACAGTGAAGCGGTAAAAGCTTCTATCGAAGAGTTTGTAAACAAAGTTGAAGAGATTTAAAACAATATAGCGGTGAGCGCAAATCACAATTGCACTCACCGCTTGTTTTATATCAGTCGTAAAATCATTTGAAATATTCCTCGCCGAGTATCTCGACAAATCTGGGTCTGACACCTGTCTTGTTGTCGATATGACCGTAGTTCTGGCACATATCGTAGCTCGGCAGGGTGTTACCCTCGACAAGAACCGGGCGCGTGGGGGTTATCGCAACGTCCCAGCCTATGTAGCCGACCTGAGGAACAACAAGCGCCGCCTTTTTGCACATTTCGACCGCTTCATCAAACATCGGTATCTCAAAGCCGTTGAACCTTGTGTGCGTGAACGGGTGCTCTTCATAATAAACACCGGTAGCATCGCAGTATGCGTTCTTGTGTATCACACCGTCAGCGCCTATAGAAACATACATACCGCCGCTGCAGATATTGTCAACGCAGTTAGTACCGTTGCTCATGCGGACAAGCGCATACATAAAATGCACCTTTCCGTCATGCAGAAGTGTTACCATACGGATCGTATTTATAGATGAGGGGCTGAGCTTGTCCATCTGCTCGTTCTGCTTTATCGTTTCCTCCACAAGATACTGCTTGTTGTCGCAAAGGCGCTTGTAGAGAGCTTTATAATCGGTATCGGGGGTTACGGTTTCTTTGGTTATTCCTTCACCGCCGAACTGATTTACAGGCTTTGCAAATACCGTTTCACGACCCTTGCAGAACTCGCGCAGGTCGTCCGCCGTGGCTTTTTCGAGATTTAAAAAATCTCTGCCTATGTATTCTCTGAAAGCCTCGTCAAATTCGGCTTTGTTGTCGAATATATGAAAATATGTCCTGTCGTTGCAGCGCTTTGAGATAGTGATATTGTCATTCATCGTCATAAATGTGCGTCTGTTCTTGCCTTTTATGTCGGCAAATCCGAACACGCGGTAATCCATATAGCCTATCGAGTAGCGGAAAATACACCATATCATATCGAAGAACATTATAAATCTGTTCTTGCCGGTTTCCTTGTGGATCGTTCCGATATAGCCGAACATACGCCTGAAGCTTCCTGCAAACAGTCTGCGGAAGAATGTTTTTATCTTTGTCATTTGCACAACCTCTTTATCAAAATCTCAGTAGCTTTGACACTATTTTATATATCATATGCTTGAGCGGAGTGGAAACAAGCTCTTTTTCTCTGGGTGTAAGTCCGAGAATCCATACCGATATTATGAATATCACAACATAAATGCCGCCCCAGAGCAGTATTCCGAAATAGCCCGAAACGTGAGCCAGACACGCTATAAGTATCGCCGCAATGGCGGGAACAACAAGAGATGGGAGCAGTGCGGTAATTCTCCGCCAGAACCTCGGGATATCAAGCCCGATATATTTATTGTAGTACCAGTTCATTATAAGTCCGTTGCCGATAAATACGGGGATCGCTGTACCTATTGCGACACCGACAGAGCCGAACAGGGCACACAGCGGTATGCTGATTATTATGTTGAGTATCGCAACAAGCACATATACAAGAGAACGGAACTTGTGCATATTCTTTGCTCGCTGTATTTCAATACCGAGGTTTTGTATACTCGGAAGAATGGTAGGTATGAACAGCAGAAGAGCGATAACAAACGCGTTGGCGTTGGCTTCACCCGCCCACAGCAGAACGAAAGGATAGCCTACCGCTACAAATCCGAGCAGTATCATTGTCAATATGATGAACTGAAAACGTCCGACACGGATAAACAGGTCGCTTATCTGCTTGTTAGGAACTCTGTTTGCGACCATTTGATGAACTCTCGGTGTGAGTATTCCCGAGAATGTAGTCGCCATTGACATATAGTAGATGTTGAGCTGAGATGCAACGTTGTATGTCGCTACCTCGTTTGCTCCGTGCATCCACGCAAGCAGGAACTTATCAACGCTCCAGTTTAGCTGATCGACCACAATTCCGATAAATACCCAGCCCGTGAACTTGAACATCGATTTCAGAAGCTTGAAATCGAAGTCACGGAAATAAAATCGGATAGCAAGCTTTTTGTTGCAGTAGATGATATTCAGTACACCCGAGAAAAGCGTGAACGCAAGGCTCATATATGCTATTGCCTCGGAGCGCAGTCCTATCATCAGGAGAGGGATTATAAGCAGGGGATTTATTACCGACTTTACTATGGCAAGCAGTTTAAGAAAGATGTACCGCTCATTTACCATAGTGTTCGATTCAAATACGCTCAGAGGAAAACTAACCGCCGCCGTGACAGTCATAATGTACATAAGCTTTACGGCAAGGTCTATCTCCGCATCGGTAAGCTTCTGTCCGAATGCAAGGCGGGGATTTGCGGCAATGGTAAAGCCGACTATAAGCACGACAATACCGATTATCGAATATATGATAAGGAACATACCGTTCAGCTTAGCCATATTATACTTGTCACCGGCTTCTTTGTACCTGGTGTAAAATCTTGTGTAGGCACTGCCAAGACCGAAGCTGAAAAGGTTCAGGTATGATACCATAGGCAAAACTATGGAGTATACGCCGTATTCGCTTTGTCCCAGCCTTTCTATCATTATAGGTGTGTAGACAAGTGAAACGACCGTACCGAGTATCAGCGACAGATAGGAGAGCAGTGAGCCCATTTTTATCTGGTCAATTTTCATTCGCAATTTTCCTGTAAAATCTGTTTATATTAAAAATAGTATTCCAAAATCATATTTTAACATATTTTATGGGGTTTGTAAAGAAAAATTACGGAGAAGTTAAATCGACTTACGTTTTTTGATAACAAAAGTGAAAATAAGCGTACAGACTATAAGAATTACCGGGAACAATACGGAAAATCCAAGTCCTGTTTTCATGCCTGCGGATTCATTTGCACCGTTTGCGGTGGCAAAGTTGCAGATCATACCGGCAATGAACGGTCCTGATGCACAGCCGAGGTCACCGGCAAGCGCCATAAGGCTGTACATACCCATACCTACTCTGAAATACTATAAAAAGCAACGGCGCAAGATTGTTTACAGCCGCCTGGCATATATAACCTATATAACAGGCGTTTACCGTGGAGCGATATGTTATGTTTTTAGTCATTAAGAAAGTCCTTTCAACGAAAAAATCCGCTTTATTATAAGCAATCGACCGAGTTTTTTCAATCCCAAAAACAATAATTATAAAAACGATTACATAAATTCGCTTTTTTGCACAAATAACGGCTTATTATATTAGTCAATTCTAATAAAATCACTACAAACGCATTTACTAACCGCTTAAAATATGCTATAATATTCGGAGAATTAGTATGGCCATCGTCCGCAAAGGATAGGAATATACCGTAAAGGCGAGGGAAAGGTTGGTTATTTTTTATGAAGATCAAAAGCTTATTGATCATAGTGCTTGCTTGCTTTGTGATCATTCCGTCGGTTGTATTTGCGTCTGTTGCAAATGTCGAGATGAACAAGCTCGCACTTAAGAACTACAAACAGACTGCACAGTCTATGGCTGAAAATCAAGCTTACAACATATCGGAGTATTTCCGAATAATTTCGGCAAGCGCTAAACAGATAGCCGACAACCCGGATATTCTTGAATTCAACAGCGATAAAAATCCTTCTTCTACAGACGCACTTGACATCTATTCAAAGATCACGTCTTCTGACAATGAAAATGTCAGAATTGACCGTATAATGATAGTCAAGAAGAGCGATTATCTTCCCGTAGTTGCTACAGATGATCTTACAGGTCTTTCAAAGGATGATATACTCAGCAACACGCTTAAGAGCATATGTGAGAGAAAAGACGGTGAGGTAACATTCTACACTCCCGATGTGTACACGACCTTCAAAGAAGGCGACAAGGAGCGTAATGACCCGCTTTTCCCCGGAAAGTCCGGCGCAAATCTTCGTCTGGTAGCAAAGTATGCTGTCGGAGATTATTATGTAGTAACATTTTTCAACCATTCTGCACTGAAGTCATTTGCTACTTCGTCACAGTTTGCCAACAACAGTAAACTCATTCTTATCGACCCTAACGGTTCGATCATGCATGACAGCTACATAGGTAATACATCGGATAATAAGAACAGCGCTTACCTTAAGTTTACCGACAAGGCGCAGGTAGGCTCTGTTGCTGAGGTCGATAACTTTAAGGGTACTGATAGCGGTGTTATCCCTACTATAGGTTTCGCTTCAAAATTACCTGCTATAAATGAGGGAGAAGAAGGAAACTGGACACTTGCCATTGTAGCCGAAACCGACAAGGCATATACCTTATCAGGTGAAGCTATGGGAAGCATAATCGGTATGATCGTATTTGTTTCGATTATTCTGGTGGCAGCTGCTGTAGTTCTTGTATTCATACTCACTAAGCCAATCAAGGTCATTGAAGAAACGCTTGTCAAGGTTCACAGAGGTGACCATGAAGCGAGAATAAATGTAATTGCAAACAACGAGTATGGTCAGATCGCCCGTACATTCAACGATCTTATCGACGATATCGTTGTAAGTGAAGGCAGATACCGCACTATCATAGAGATGTCCGATAATATAATCTTTGAGTGGAATTTCAAGACTAACGATGTATTCTTCTCGAACAATTTCAATAAGAAGTTCAGTTATCGCGCACCGTCCGATCACTTCGGCGACAGCTTCCTGCTTAAGGTAAAGGTTCATCCCGAGGATAACGAGCGTTATCACAAGGATCTCGAAAAGCTCTCAAAGGGTGAAGAGTTTGAGGGCAACGAGTACCGTTGGAAGAACATCTACGGTGACTATATCTGGATACTTCTCCGTACTGCAACTATCCGTGACAGAGATGGAAATATTGCTAAGATAGTGGGCGTTATCGTTGATATCGACCGTGCTAAGAAGAGTGAAAAGCTCCTTACCGAAAGAGCAAGCTACGACAGCCTTACAGGTCTTTATAACCGTGAATCTATCGAGCGTACCATTGATAACGAAATCGAGCTTATCAATGTCCGCAAGAGCGAGTTTGCTATTCTGTTCATAGATGTTGATGACTTTAAGATATACAATGATAAATACAGCCACGCTACAGGTGACCAGGTGCTTAAGTTCGTTGCCAATACAATAAACTTCGTTATCAAGGGCTTCGGTACAGCTGGACGTTATGGCGGTGATGAATTTGTCGCTTGCATAAGAAATGTTGAAACAAATGATCCCACAAGAGTAGCCCGTGATATCCTGTCAGGACTTAAGGAGGGCTTTACATCGGATAACGGTGACAAGCTCTCGGTCAATGCAAGTATCGGTATTTCGATCATCAAGGATTCTTCAATGCACGTTGACGAGATAATCGGTATGGCTGATGACGCAATGTACAAGATCAAGAAGAACGGTAAGTCAAACTTCGGTATACTCAATAAGGAAACAGTCGCTAAGTCTGCTCCTGCTGAGGTTGAAGAGGAAGATATTATCGGCGGCGCTGAAGAAACGACAGCTCCGACAGAAGATGCTCCTGTACAGGAGTAAAAACGTGACAAAATAAATAAGTACAAGAGGAGTGCTGTTTTAACGGCACTCCTTTTTGAACTACAGAACAGCGAGGGATAATATGATACGGGAAGTGCGTGAAGATGAATACGAACAGCTGATGAGCCTTTATTGTCAGCTCCACGAAACAAGCGTACCGGAATATAAGGGTGATACAAAGGAGCTTTGGCAAAGGCTTGTCGCTAACCCCGATTATCACTTTATTGTAGCCGAGGAGGACGGTAAAATAGTATCTACCTGTACCTGCATAATAGTGCCGAATATGACGCACGGACCGCGTTCTTATGCGTTTGTCGAGAATGTAGTGACAGACAGTGAATATCGTGGCAGAGGGCTTGCTACTGCGTGCCTTGACAAGGCAAAGGAGATAGCAAAGGCTGAAAACTGCTACAGGCTGATACTTATGACAGGCTCAAAGCTTGAAAGTACACTGAACTTTTACAGACGCGCAGGGTATGATGATAAGGAAAAGACGGGATTTATACTGCATCTGGATTAACAGAAACGCAAATGACCTGTGTACTGGACACAGGTCATTTTACATATAACAAACCCCTTATCTTACGATAAGGGGTCAAGCTATTCATTACGGATTAACCGAAGATGTTAAGCAGAACACCTGCGGCAACGGCTGAACCGATAACACCTGCAACATTCGGTCCCATAGCGTGCATGAGAAGGAAGTTAGAGGGGTTTTCCTTAGCGCCGACCGTCTGTGAAACACGGGCTGCCATAGGAACTGCGGATACACCGGCTGAACCGATAAGGGGGTTTATCTTGCCGCCTGAGAGCTTGTTCATGAGCTTTGCAAGTAACAGACCGCCTGCTGTACCGAAGCAGAAAGCGATGAGTCCGAGGGCAACGATCATAAGTGTCTTTACAGTCAGGAAGTTTTCAGCAGTTGCTGTAGCACCGACAACAGTACCGAGCATTATAGTAATAATGTTCATCAACTCGTTTGATGCTGTCTTTACAAGTCTGTCTACAACACCGCTCTCTCTGAAGAGGTTACCGAGCATCAGCATACCTACAAGAGGAGTTGCATCGGGAACGATAAAAGCAACGATAAGCGTAACAGCGACAGGGAATATGATCTTTTCTCTTTTTGATACGGGACGTAAGCTCTCCATTACAATGGCACGTTCTTTTTTTGTTGTAAGGAGCTTCATTATAGGAGGCTGAATTACAGGAACTAGCGCCATATAAGAATATGCGGCAACCGCTATTGAACCCAGCAATTGCGGTGCTAGCTTTGATGTCAGGAATATTGCGGTAGGTCCGTCAGCACCGCCGATAATACCGATAGATGCTGCTTCTTTGAATGTAAACGCTACACCTTCAATACCTGTAAGGCTGAATGCGCAAGCACCAAGGAATGTTACGAAGATACCGAGCTGTGCGGCAGCACCGAGCAGTAAGCTCTTGGGGTTTGCTATCAGAGGACCGAAGTCTGTCATACAGCCGATACCTAAGAATATCAGCGGAGGGAATATCTGAAGCTTAACGCCGAGATACAGAATATCGAGCAGACCGCCGTTGTGAAGTACCTCGCCGTAGTTTACACCGTTCTCGGCAAAGTTCGCCGCTATTGCCGGATCCGGGCTTATACCGAACATTTCCGGGTGGAACATATTAGCACCGGGAATATTGGTAAGCATCATACCGAAAGCGATAGGAAGCAACAGCAGAGGTTCAAATTTTCTTACTATAGCAAGATACATAAGTAAGAATGAAACAGCTATCATAAGCCCCTGCTGAGGGGTTATGTTGCAGAAGCCCGACTTTTGCGCAAGCGCGACAAGGGCATTCCAGAAAACGTCTAAAATTTCCATCTTGTTCTCCTTTTATTTAGTCTGAGCCTTAAAACGAACGGGTATTCTCGTTTACGCCCGCATTGCCCCAGCTTGAACGAGGCTGTTTGTCGGCACGTTTGATTCTCTTGATTGCATAGGTCTTGCCGTCGCCTGCTGTGTAAGCAGCGATAGCAGCCGAAATAACAGCTATGACCTCATCGTCGTTCTCGTCCTCTTCGATAAGTTCAACAGGAGCGGGAGCGGGTGCGGCTTCAGCAGTCTTTTCAGCGGGCTTGTCATCTTTTTTCTTCTTGTTTCCCAGATTGCAGAAGAAGGAAATGATGTAAAGCAGTCCTATAAGCAGTCCTAAGATCAGGAAAACAACAACCATACCGGTAATGACCGTAGCCCACATACCGCTTATGTTCTGAGCGGCAGACTCTTCGGTGATTATCGCCATAGTACGCAGTAAATTATCCGTCATGCATGATTCTCCATTCTTAATTGTTCTCGCTTTGCTGTGCCGTTTTTTACTGTTTACTGATAATGCGGCATAGCATAAAACTAATATAATTATACCTTATTTCAGGTGTAAATTCAACGCTTTTCTTTGTAGATTTTTTAACAAATTTTCTTTAATAATTATGTGTATTTTTAGCGTAAATTTAGATAAAATCACAAAACTTAAGTGAAAAGTGGGTAGGGGACTGTTAATGGTGATGAAAGCTTATGTATGTAAACTAAAAGGATATAAAAGCACTGAGATTGATACAATTTAATTATTCCTCCGCCGATTTTGCCGCTTGAGGGGTAAGTTGGCATTTGAGGGGTAAGTTGTGGAAAGTCGTGGTGTCCCGGTTGTTTTTATAGGAGGTATTTGTACATGTCTGGAGGAACAAAGCAACAATTCAAGCAGTTTAGTATTACCTGTGCCGAAGATGCATGTCTTGTGTTGGGAATGCTAATATCCGGGATTAGTGTCAATCTTGAAAAATATAAGGAGTATGCGTCTGAGGCAGAATCATTATTGGAAAGCATCCAAGAAGAATTTGTTCCCGCTAAAGAATATGACGATGTTAATGATAAGCTCCTTTATAGGCAGCGTGAGATTCTAAAATTTACAGCGGATCATCAGAGCAGTTCTTTTTCATACATAGATCTACGCAAGATTCTGGAGAAACACAAATATATTTCATCACCACTCTCAGAAGAAGTGGCAGCAATTCTCTCTGAATTTCTCGATGTGCGAAATTGGACCTTTCACAATCCACAGTCATTAATGGTAGCTGCTAAAGAAGTGGCCCATAAAGACATCCCTGATGAGTTGAAGGAAATTGCTCGAGTAACGCCACAGTTAAATCCGGTACTTATACGAAAAATATGTCGGTACGAATTAGTCATGCTTGCCTCACTTACAATCCATGCACAAAAACGCATAGAACAGTTTGAAAAAGTTCTTAGAAGTATGAAAGCCGACTACCAAGAAATATACGATTCCATTGAGAATAAGCCCTTCCTAATGACCACTCAGGGATTTTCAGACAGAGTACAATATGTTGAATTGAATGCTACTTCTGGTTTGTCGGATTATCACAGCGACATTGCCCAGATATCAATGGCAATTCAAAAATCAAAATATGATGGCTCAGATGAAAAGTTTAATGATTGGGTTGTAAGGCTGGATGCTGAAAACTCTTGCTGTGATAGTACACTTGCGGAGGAGCCACAAAATGAAGTAAATCACAAATAAGGAATACGAAGAGTGGCAGAAGTGCAAAGCGGAGAAAGCAAAAGGTCATGTGCTGTTGCCGGATACCGTTCGGTTCATCTGCGAGGCCAACGGATATAACGCAGAGAAGATCGGGCAGCACTTCCTTGAAATCCTGCCGAAGAGCTGCCCACCTGAACAGAGATAACAAGAAACGCCTCCGAGCCGGTATGGTTCAGAGGCGTTGCTGTGTCTATGGGATTATGCTTTGATCTCGGTGCCGTCCTTGAAGGTCACCCGGATGTCTTTTTTGCTGTGGACGGTGATGTAATCGACCATCGCCAACCAGTCGGAATCCCGGAACTCCGTCAGCGGCTTCCGGCTCCACAACTCCTGCAGGTAGGTTTCGATCTGGTGCCTTCGGGCTGTGCGCTCGGCAATCAACTCGGTGACCTCGGTATGTCTGGCTTTGGCCTTATCGAACCGAGCCACCAGACCGTCGTAGCGTTTCTGGTAGTCAGCTTGATCAAGAGCAACGTGAGCGTTTTCTTTGATACACTCCTCGATGAGCTCGGCAGCGATGTTGATCTCAGCTTCCAGCTCAGTCAGCTCTCCCTCAAAGGCCGTAGTGTCGAGACTCTTTGAAAGGACTTGCTCATATATGGCTATAAACTGTTCCTTCTGGTCGATCACCTGATTGGCGGCCCGGAGAAACAGTTCTTTTATTTCCTCTTCGGTGAGCGTCGGTGTGGTGCATTTCAGTCCGTCGAACTTATGATTGCATTGCCAGATCACTTTCCGGTAGGCATCATTGCTGTGCCAGACTTTCGGACCGTACCAGCTGCCACAGTCGCCGCACTTGATCTTGCTGGAGAAAATGCTGACCGAACTCTTACGATTCCGGCCCTTTTGGCGGGTGGCCATCAGAGTCTGCACTATCTCAAAGGTTTCTGGATCGATGATGGCCTCATGGTTATCTTTGACATAATACTGCGGAATTTCGCCTTCGTTGGCCTTTTTCTTCTTGGTCAGGAAATCGACTGTGAAGGACTTCTGTAATAGCGCATCACCCTTGTATTTTTCGTTCGTGAGAATGCTCTTGATGTTGCTGGGATTCCAATGGTCCTTGCCGCCGGGCGAAGGAATGCCTTCTTCGGTCAAAATCCGAGCAATCTGAAATGGCGATTGCCCTTGAAGGAACATCCCATAGATACGCTTGACCAGTTTGGCCTGCTCCGGGTTGACCACGAGGTTGTGGTCTGGACCCATGTCATAGCCCAGAAACCGCTTGAATGGCACCGTGACTTTGCCGTCTGAAAACCGCTTCCGCTGGCCCCATGTGCAGTTCTCGGAAATGGATCTGGATTCCTCCTGTGCCAGCGAGGACATGATCGTCAAAAGAAGCTCACCCTTGCCATCAAAGGTCCAGATGTTTTCCTTCTCAAAATAGCACTCCACATTGTGCTCTTTCAGGGAGCGGATGGTGGTAAGGCTGTCAACCGTGTTTCTGGCAAAACGGCTGACCGACTTAGTGATGATCAGGTCGATCTTTCCAGAAAGGGCGTCCGCTACCATGCTCTTGAATCCCTCACGCTTTTTAGTGTTCGTCCCGGTGATTCCCTCGTCAGTATAGACGCTGACGAACTCCCAATCGTCCCGCCCTTGGATATAGTTTGTGTAGTAATCGACCTGCGCTTCGTAGCTGGTCAGCTGTTCTTCATTGTCGGTGCTGACACGAGCGTAGGCTGCCACACGTCGCTTCTTTTTACTGTTGATCGGTGCCGACGTGAAGCGTGACAGCGTCGCCGGTATTGTGGTTACGGTTTTGGCCATTTCTTTTCGCTCCTTATTTTCTTTATTCTTTCGCTCATTGCCTTCCTGCGTTTGTCTGTCCAAGCAGCCTTCATTGATTCTCTTGCTTTTTCCCGTCGCTCCTCGGTCCAAGGAGTGCCGTGACGTTTATCTAAGAAGTCTCTGGATTCGGTGTGACCGTCCCGGAAATGGAATGTAACCGTGTGGTCGAGGATTGCGGCGCTTTCAATCTGTGCATCCATCGCAGCCTCGTCAAATTCGTCAAGACCGAGGACGTCAATCACCAGCCGCTTCATGGTCTCGTCCCGGATGCCGGGGTTGTGGCACTGATCCTTTGGGCCGATGCAGTACCAAGACCGTGTCGGGGTGCCGTCCTTACGCTTTCCAGATTGGCAGCGGTAATTGGCACCACAGCAGCCGCACTTTATGAAGCCGGTGAACTCATAGAAAAGGTGCTTGTTGGGATTGGTGTCCTTACGCTTGTGCCGTTCTCCCCAGAGCTTTCTGCGCTCGTCTGTCCACCAGTCGGTCTTGGCGGTTGACTGCCATTTGGTCGTGACTTCGTGGCCGTCGTAAAAGCGGAAGGTCAAGGTGTCGTCTCCAATGACGATGATCTCCTCAATCTGCTTGCTGAAAGCATCCTCATCAAATTCGTCAAGGCCCAGCACCTTGGCAGCGGTGTTCTGGAGCATCTTCTCCGGTATGTTCTTTGACGGGCAAGCTGACGCACCTTTCTGGCTTTTTGTCTGGCAAGTCCAGATGTAGTAAACCTCACCGGCGGTGTTTCGCTTTCCGCTGTGGCGGTAGTGCTTGCCGCAGCAGCCGCAAGTGATCTTGGTGGAGAAGGCCGAGAGATTCAGCGACTTATTTCCGAAGGGGCCAAGGTCCCGTCTGCGCTTGAACTCGGCTTGTACCGCTTGCCACTCATCCATCGGGATGATGGCTTCGTGAGTATCCTCGACGAAGTACTGTGGAAGCTCGCCGTAATTCTTTCTGCGGTGTTTGGTGATGGGGTCTTCGCAGTATTCCTTCTGGAAAAGCATGTTCCCTGTGTAGGTGATGTTTGTTAGGATGACCTTCACATTGGAGTCCACCCACGGCTTTCCTTGCCGGGTATACATGCCTCGTTGCATCAGGGCTCTGCCGATTTCTATGCGTGATGCGCCTTTCATATACTCAGCATACATCCAGCGGACGATCTCGGCTTCCTCCGGAATGATGACCAGCTTGTCATCCTGCCACTCATATCCGAATATCGAGAACTTGCCGTTGGGAATGCCTTGCTTGAATCGCTTTATCATGCCCCATTTGACGTTTTCCGAAATGCTGCGGCTCTCTTCCTGCGCAAAAGAAGCGAGGATGGAAAGCATCAGCTCTCCGTCACCACTCAAGGAATTGATATTTTCCTTTTCGAAGCGAACCTCAATTCCGAGATCCTTTAGGTGCCGGACTGTGTTCAAAAGATCCACAGTGTTCCTCGCAAATCGCTGAATCGACTTGGTGAGGATAATGTCGATGTTTCCGGCTTCACACTCTGCCAGCATGCGATTAAACTCCTCACGTTTTTTGGTGTCGGTGCCAGAGATCCCGTAATCCGCAAAAACTCCAGCATACTCCCATTCGGAGTTCTTCTGAATCAGTGCGCTGTAATAGCTTACCTGTGCAGAAAGCGAATGCTGCATCCGCTCGGATTCTATCGACACTCTTGCGTAGGCAGCGACTCTCTTTCTTTTTTTCAGAACCGGCAGTTTTCGCTCGATTTTCTCTACTGTTTTCAATGAAATTCCTCCTTTGGGTAGTGTCTATATATCACTCTAAAAGGCAGGAATATCAAGCGTTTTCGGATAATAATGTGCCCAAATATGGCCGGTATTTTTCGAGCAGAATTGTATCAATCTCAGCATATTCCTCCTCGGTGATCAGGCCCTTTTCGAGCATGGATTTTGCCATTGAAATCGCTGCATGATAGAGCATGTCATTGTGGAGTTCCTCCTTGCTCATCAGACATCACCGCCTTTGTACCGAGCCGCAATATAGCAGGAGTGGGAGCAGTATTTGCGCTTGGCGTTACCATAGGCTGTGAACTCCTTCCCACACTTTGGGCAAGTAAAGCTATAGATGGCCTTCTGCTTTACGGCTTCTGGATGAGCATTCCACCATGCTGTCCTACACTCTTGACAGCAGAACTTCTTCTGTTTTCGTCCAGAGAGTTGGATTAGCACCTTTCCGCAGTTCAGACAAAGCTGCGTTGGAACCTCCGCAAGACTGTGGCTCTTGGCTTTTTCGCCAGCGAGGCCGTGGGAGCGGCAGTAGGCTTTGACGCTATCCTTTGACAGGCCGACGCTGTTGGCAATCGCTGTATATCCGAAGTTCTGATGTCTCAGGGTTATTATCTTTTCTCTTTGCTCATTGGTCATGAGATCATCCTCCAATCTGAGAGGGACCCTCTCACTACCCACTGGAGGAAAATGACTGTCTTGAACGAAAAATCAAAAAAATTAGCCCACCGAACCTTAACAGTTCGATGGGCTTCATGATTAGTTTGGAATTTTCAGCTTTTGACCACTGTAAATCACATCGGAGGTCAGGCCGTTGAGAGTTTTGATTTCCTTGTATCGTGTACCGTTTCCAAGGTATTTGACGGCGATGCCCCAGAGGGTGTCTCCTTTGACCACAGTGTGAACGCGATAAGTAGTGGAACCACTACCGCTCACCGGGGTCAGATCAGACACACGAATCGGAGACATAATAGCATTCGTACCGCTCTCATTCTTGTTGATGACGGCACGATCACCGGAGACCTCCTGCACATACCAGTTTTGATTTTTCACCCAGCCTGGAATGGTCTGACCGCCATAATACTTGGTACCCGTGATCTTAACAAGGTCACCCGTTTTGATGGCCGTACTCGTATCAGGTTTAGTGGACGGCTCAGAAGTACCGCCGCTAAGCAGGGCTTTCACATCTGCGCGGAAGGTATCCATGCTCTTTCCGTGTTTGGGGAACCAGTGCATCACATCTCCGTGATTGGATGCGATGCCTTTTTTGTAGCCCTCGCAGTGGCAGATGATGTTCTGTTCGGTCAGACCGTACTGCTTGCAAAGGTACGCACAAAGCTCCACCGCTTCCGTGTAGACCTTGTTGAAGTAGGTCTTATCAGAAAGCCCGTCCTCACAGATTTCAAAGCCAATGTGCGTATCGTTGGCAGAACCGCCTGCATGCCATCCACGGTGATCCCAGGGCAGCGTCTGATAGGTTGCCACACTTCCGTCAGCCAGCTTTCCAATAAAGCCGTGGACGCAGACCTCTCTTCCGCCGGGATGATAGGTGTTCCAGTGGTTGTTGTACTGGTTTTTACCCAGCTTTCCGTCATCCGGGCCGACATAGCGTTTCAGCCACGGATTGTTGGCACCGGTGGAATGCACCATAATGCCCTTGACAGTAATCTTTCTGCCAGCTTTGTAGCAGGCGTTTTCCGTGAAAATGAGTTTGTTGAGATTCATTCAGTTTACCTCCTTATTGTGAAGCTGCTGTAATACATCTTTGAGTTTGTCGGGCACCGGAAGCCCTAAATGTGCGGAGTTCTCCAGGAGAGAAACACCCTCGTTGGAGAGATAGAAGAAGATCACCGCAGTACGCAGAACCCCTGCGTCACCCAGCACATACACATCGATGATGTTACCGATTCCCACTAAAATGAAGATCAGCACTTTGCGGCAGATCCCCTTAAAGCCGACTTCACTGGATAGGCTCTTGTCGGCAATGGCACACATCACGCCGGTGATGTAGTCGATCACCGCAAAGGCGATCAGAGCATACAGAAAGCCGTCAAATCCGCCCAAAAGCCAGCCGATAAATCCGCCAATGGCAGAAAAGGCAATCTGAATGCCGGTCCAGATAGATCTCATAGTTTTGTCCTCCTTCATAAATGATTTTGTGTATGAAAAAAGGCGCTCACAACGAGCACCTTGATTCCGAAACGTTAAGATTTTTTCACCCAGGCCTGCCAGTTTGCGTTTACCTTTGAGCGAATATATGTCGTGTATGGATTATCACGGTGGGTGTAACGCTGTATGACCAGGTTTGAAGAGCATGAAAACACCTCGAGCATTCCCCAAGAGGTGCTTGGATAGTGCAGTGATGTATCCGCCACATTTCGCCTGAAATAAATTCCCGGTGTGGTAATCGTGTTTAAATCAGTATCATCAGGAATGGACGCCTGCACCAGCCCCATGATATTGTAGCCGCTCATCAGGATCAGCCCGTCTGCGGAAATGTTTCCTCCCACATCCAGCGTTTGGCTTGGCGTTGGTTTGTTAATGCCCACCTTCTTCTTTCGCAGGGCTACAAGCGGCGTCCCCTGCGGTATGACGAAATACAGATCCAAAGAACTCTGCGAGTACAGCCTGTCCTGTATCTGCAGATGAAAATCGTAGGAATATCCTGCATCCAGGCTGCACAGTTCCAGATTGGAGAAACTGAAGGAAGTGCCGCTCCTGGTCGTTGACGACAGGATGCTGGTATAGCTGCCGTATGACGCAGCACTGGTTTTCTTATACCGATACCGGACATACTGCACACTGTTTTTCTGTGTTCCGTCAACGGTAACAGCTGAGATGGAGCCGTTGAACTTAAGCTGCATTTCCGCTTCAATCTCGTTCGTGCGCCGCAAAGTAACCGATGAGATTTTAGGCTTTGCATATGTTATCACCGTGACATTCTTTGTAACGCTTGAAGTGTACCCGCGGGAATCTGTAACAGTAAGCGTAACAGACACGCTGCCGGACTTTTCAATCTTACCGACCGTGATTGCCGCACCGGAACTGCTGGACGCTGACAATCCATTGCAGGATGCAGTATAGTTAGAGATGGAAGCCGGGTGAATCAGAGCTACCGGGATTTCGCTGTTGTTCCATCTGCGGATACTGTCAGCCTTGTCCAGCTTGGAAAACGGAATATGCCGCTCATGCAGTCGTTCCATGATTCGCTCCAGATCGTGTTGATACCAATAGGCCACCAGAAGAGGCTTGCCATTGGCCGATTCGATAATGTCCTCCAGAGCGTCCAGCTTTTGCTTGTGAATGGGGACCGTATTCCCGCCATCGTCGTAAATGGCACCATTGGCCATCTGAGAGAGCTTGCCGGAGAGGGCTGCAGCATTGGCAGCAGATATTTCCCCATCGGGCAGGTCCAGAATGAACTGCTTTTTCATCTCGTCGTAGGCGTCCTGCTCGTCGGGACTGAGATAGACCTTGTATTCGCTGGATATGAGTTCCGGCATCTTCAGGTGGTCCGTGGATTTCATCGAAATGGTGATATCCGAGATTTTCCGGTATATGGCTTGCTCGGCACCAGGTTTCGGGCGGTAACTGTAAACGATCTGGCCGTTCATGGCATCCGGCACGAAATACTCCTGCCGATAATAGGTAATGAACCGACCGAGGCGTTTTCCCATGTCGATGACCTTGAACTCTGCCCACAGATCCATCAGTCCGTTGCTGGCCGGAGTGCCGGTGAGCCCAACGACACGCTTGATTCTGGGCCGTACCTGCATCAGAGCCTTGAATCGTTTTGACTGGTGGTTTTTGAAGGAAGAAAGCTCGTCTATCACGACCATGTCGTAATCAAACGGGAGCTTGCTTTTCTCAATGAGCCATTGGACGTTCTCCCGGTTGATAATGTAGATATCGGCTTTCTTCGTCAGGGCTGCTTTTCGCTCGGCCTCGCTTCCAACCGCCACCGAATAAGTCAGGTGGTGAAGCTGGTCCCACTTTTGAAGCTCTGCGCTCCAAGTGTCATGGGCTACTCGAAGCGGCGCAATAACCAGTACTTTGTGAACCTCGAAGCTGTCGAACAGCAGGTCCGCAATAGCGGTCAGTGTGATGCTCGTTTTCCCAAGGCCCATGTCCAGCAGCACGGCAGCGAGGGGATGGTCTTCGATATAGTTGATTGCGTACCTCTGGTACTCATGCGGTTCGTATTTCATCAAGTATCCCTCCAATCTGCTCAGGGGCATCAAGGACATATACCTTGAAGCCCAGCCGCCGCAGTAATCCGTGTCTGGCTACCTGCAAAGGTCTCGGTTCCTTGCCCGGTGCCTTGACCTCCACGAAGCCGATCTTGCCTCCGGGCAGCAGCACCAGTCGATCCGGCATCCCGTCAAATCCGGGACTCACCAGTTTCGGTGCGATGCCGCCGCTGTTTTTCACGGCCATGACTAAGTGTTGTTCTATGATTTTCTCTCGCATAATGTTCCTCCATCAGGAATTAGAGTGGGTGGTGACGGTCGATGACGGGTAATTCCGTAACTTTTCTTAGGTCTTGTTTTTTAGTGCTCTAAGAATAGTTTCTGTAAAGACTGTCATCGACCGTCACCCTTGGTTCAATCAAGGAAGTCCGACTTAAGCTGCAGGCCAAAAAGCAGCCGTGCAGATTTACTTCTTTTCCTTTCAAAACCGGCGCATTCCAGCGCAGTGTAGAAATCAGTCGTGCTGCGGATATAGTCGCCCACCTGCATGCAATAGCTGCGGTATGCGTTGTAGACGTCTCCGGATTTAGCGGAATAGGAGCTGTCAATCTCACAGCATTCATCAAGGAACTGCGAGAGCCAGTCGTTATTGTCCTTGTACTTCTGGATTGCAGCTTCCACCACGGCTGGCTTTACGATGTGATAATCCTTTTCGATCACACGCTTGGCACCGGTCATGATCCATTTCAGGATTGCACCGCCAGCTTTGTTGAAAAGGTAATCGGCATAGTTCTTGATGTCAGAGGAGCCTTCAATCTTGGCGTTAAACGGAATGACAATCAGCCTACGCCATGTTCCGGCATCAATTGCACCGACCTTCGGCAGATGGTTCGTGTAAAGCACAAGGGTGTGGCTCGGCACAAAACTGAACGGGTCCTTGTACTTTTTCTCCGCATAGATCTCGTCCGTTGAACAGAGCTGTTTGACGTTGGATGTGTTCAGGCGCATGCCTTCCTCCAGCTCGGCGGCAATGATTATCCGTTTACCTTTGGCTTCAGCCAGCTCCGGCTTTACATTCCGCTTGCATCCGACAGTCAGAGTGTCTGCGGACATGTTGCCGCTATAGGTACCCATCACACGGGAAAGCGTATTCCAGAAGGTGGATTTTCCGTTGCGGCCTTCACCGTAGGCAATGATCAGGCCCTCGACACAGACCTTCCCGATAGCGGAAAGGCCAGCGATCTCCTGAACATAATCGATGAGCTCGTTGTCGCCGCAGAAGAAGGTCTCCAAAGCGTCCTGCCAGATATCCATACCATCATCGGACGGGTCAACCGTGGTCTGCTTGGTAATGAATTCCGCAGGAGTGTGCTCATGAGCGGAAGGAAGGCCAATACGAAGGTCGTAAGTAGCTGACGGGGTGTTGAGCAGAAATTCGTCTGCGTCAAGCTGCCGCTGGTCAATCTCAACCATCGGATGTGCTTCCTTTAAGGCAGCGGTGATGTATTTGGAATCTCTGCGCTTGATGGCATAGTTGCGGTAGGTCGTGGCGTTCTCGTACTTTTGGAAAGAACGAGCCTGTTCCGAGCTGAAAGCCATAGCCGCTTTCTTTGGACCCATCGATGCCAGCAGCTCCCATGCGCCGTTTTTCATCATTTCGTCGGTTGCCTTCTTGATCTCGGTTTCGGCCTCCTCAAGCTGGCGAGTGGTGAGCTCCTGCGCTACGGCCTGAGCCTTGGGCTTGGATTCCTCCCAGAACCGACCGTTGTAGACCAGAAAATCAGTCGAGGGTGAATAGCGGAGCTTTCCCTCATATTCTCTTGCCAGCACCGTGGCCTGTCCGACGTCGGAATAGTCGGATGGCTTGAGCTGAAGGGCCTGATTGTATTGCTCCGGAGGAATGTATCCTTCCTGTGCAGCGACCTTCCCATAGAACCGCTGTGCGCTGCGCCAGATGCTATCGAGCTCCGACTGCTCCAAAGGCGGCTGACAGCAAGCGGCCACTTCCGCAAAATGCTTATGTGCCTCATCGGTATTGCCGAAGCGTTTCAGGATGCGTCCAGCATAATGGGACAGCGTGGCGTTGCGGCTGCCTTCGGGAATGACGATGTCGCCATAGCTGCCGGAGTCCATGTTGGCGTCAAAATCGTCGTCAGCAAGGAAGGTAGTAAGCGTCATCGGGCCGTCGAAGATCTCGACCTCCGGCTCCTTTGTCCCGAAGAAGAACCGAGCGGCATCGAGTGCCTTGGTGTCGAAGTACGGGAAGATGCTGTTGACCAGCTTTTTCATCTCGCTGTACTGGCCGGGTTCGATGACTCGATCAATAGCGAAGAAGACGTGGAACTTCGGCCTTGCAGCTTTGCCACCTTTGGCTTTCATGTGATTGCGGCTGTAATGAACCGCAAAGGAAACACCGGGGAAAGCTGTAGCGACGTCTGAAGGATAGACCCATTCTTCCGGATCGTCGCTGTGGTCGTTATCACAATCGACCGGCAAGCAGTCGGAGCCGATGAAATTGTCGTTGCTGCGGTAGTTGCCCTGATACTCAGCACAAACATAATCGTGCTTTACAGCTTCGATGAGGCTGTCCTTCCCGGTGACCTCGACCTTATGAGGGTAGGTACAGTTTTCAGGCACCTCCAGACAGTTGGAGCGGTATAAAGTGAATCTCATCTTGTTACCTCCTCGCAGGTCTCGCTGAAGTAGCGGATTCGGTGTCCCTTCCAAGTCGCTCTCTTGATCTCGGCCTCCATGCCCTCGGAGATCCGGTCACCGAAGACCCACATTTCGGCGCATTTACTCAGGATGGCATTCCCAAAAAACAGACCCAGCTCACGCTCCTTGGGCTTGTTGTCGTCAAGGAACTGCGGAAACAGCAGGTGCGGTGCGATGGGAATGTATCCGGCCTCTACCGCAAAACGGCTGTAGCGTCTGGCGGCAGCGGTGTTGCGTTCGACATCTCCGGCATACGGACTGCAGATATACACGATGGGCCTGAATGCCCGGAGAGCTTTTTCTTCTTTTTCAATGGCACAGAAGGCTCCGAATGCTGTGGGATCGGCATAACCTTCTGCGTTTTTGTATTCGGCCATGATAGGCACCTCCAATCTAAAGTTCTCACTACCCACTGGAGGGGTTAGTGGTATTTGAATGAATCAGAATCAGTCTTTTTTATAAAACATGGTCTCGTAGCCATCGGCACGGAGCTTGAGCCCGTTTGCCCACGGCGGGGTCCGGCCCATCTGCTCACAGAGAACCTTCAGGTCGACGCCGGGTCTGGCTTCGATGACCAGCTCGTCGTGAATGTGCATGGTAATGAAGCAGTGCGACATGGTCCGCATGGCGTAGCAGAGAATGTCACGGGAGGTGGCTTGGACGATGTTCTCCACGAGCTTCGGTCCGTAGGTCTCCAGCCGCTCCCATTTCTTTGTGCCGCCGATACCCTCGTAGGTGATACACTCGCTGCCGAACTGATTTGTACCGAGCTTAGGCTTTACATAGGAAAGGCGTCTGCCGGACAGGAGCGTAATGAAGAGCATCCCGCTTTGGTAGCAGAACTTGACTCCGCAGACCTCGCCGTCCATGTGATACTTCACGGCATTCATAGCTGCCCGGTCGATGTCCCACCAGAACCTCACAATGTTTTGGTTCGAGTTGCGCCAAGCAGTGACCAGCGGCTGAAGCTCGTCTTCCGAAAGGCCCATCTCCAAGGCTCCCATCGCTTTGAGAGCTCCGACAGAGCCGCCATAGCCGAGGGCGAGTTCAGCGATTTTGCCTTTTTGCCGCAGGTGGCCGTTCACGCCGTGCTTTTCAACAGGGACCTTGAACATCTGCGATGCGGAAGCGCAGTAGATGTCGCCGCCTTTTTCAAAGACCTCCTGACGCCAGATTTCACCGGCAAACCACGCCAGCACTCTGGCCTCGATTGCCGAGAAGTCGGAGACGATGAACTTGTATCCCGGCTTCGGCACAAAGGCGGTGCGGATCAGTTGGGAGAGCGTATCCGGCACATCTTCGTAGAGAAGTTCCACGCCTTCAAAGTCGCCGCAGCGGACAAGCCCACGAGCCTCTGCCAGATCCGGAAGATGGTTCTGGGGTAGGTTCTGCATCTGTATAATGCGTCCAGCCCAACGACCGGTCCTGTTGGCACCGTAGAACTGAAACATTCCACGAGCACGACCATCGGCGCAGACTGCCTTTTCCATCGCCTGATACTTTTTGACAGACGATTTGGCCAGCTGCTGCCGGAGAAGGAGAATCTTCTGCAGCTCTGCCGGAGCGGTCTTGAGCATTTCAGCGACTTCCTTCTTGCCGAGAGAATCCACCTCCAGACCGTTGTCCGAAAGCCACTGTTTCATCTGCTGCACGGAGTTGGGATTGTCCAAAGCGGTCAGCTTCTTCATGGCAGCAGTGAGATCCGCACGGGAGCGGGTGTCCATAGCGATGGCTTGATGCACCAGCTCCATATCAAGGGCGACGCCTCTGTCGTTGATTTCCTGATCGAGGTGGTATTGCTCCCAGACTGTTTCCGGCACAGGGAACTTGGCGAGCTTTTCCTGAATGGACATCTCGACCTCGACATCACGGATGTTGTACCGTTTGAAGGCGTCCCACTTGTCGGGAGCGTTTTCCGGCAGGTTGCGGGTTCGACCGCCATTGCTCTTTGTCGGCGCACAGGGCTGGCAGAAATACTTGATGAGCTCTTTGCCTTCGGTCAGCTTCTGCTTTCCGAGGCCCAGGACAGCACCGACGCCTTCCAGCGACAGCGGCAAGCCCATGTAAGCGGACCAGATCATGGTGCATTTCCATGAGGTCGGATCGAGGTAATTACCTACGGTGTCTTCCGGGATGCTGTAGTAGGCGTTATCAAAACCGCCGTGATCCCGGAGCCAGCGGGAAAGGCATATCCTCTCAAACTGAGCGTTGAAGGCCCACTTCGTCACATCATCGTTTGTCAGCGCAGCGATGACCTCCGGCGGGATTGTCTCACCAGAGGCAAGATCGACCACCTGCACGGGGTTGCCGTCTGCGGAATATCCGAAGAGAAGAATGTCGAAATCTGTCGCCTCGGTATATTTGTAGACGCCACACTTGGCAAGGTCCACGCTGCTGTAGGTTTCAATATCAATACTGAGTGTTTTCATATACATCGGTCCTTTCCGTAGCCTGAAAGGGTGGCAGGATTGCTCCTACCACCCACAGACCGGACATTACTTCTGTTCGAGCTCCTTCATTCGGGCCTCGTGGTACTCGACTTCACGAATGGCACGTTCTCGTTCAAGCTGCTGACGCTCGGCTTCCCATTTGGCGTTGCGAGCTTCACGCTCAGTCTCAAGAGCAGCATTACGCTTCTCACGCTTGCGGTCGTCGATGGTGTCGATGATGGACCTGACGATCCAGAACACAGCCAGAACCAGATAGAGGGACAGAAGCAGGATGCAAAGAATCGTAGTAGCGTTCATGGTGCGTACCTCCTTAAGACAGGAAATCTTCATCCGCATCGGTGGAAAAGTCAGACGCTGCGCTGGACTTGCCGCCGAGGGGTTCGCCGTCACGGATCTTCTGCAGGTTGTTCAGCCCACAGGCGATGCCCTTGTTGCCGTTGGAGTTGAAAGCGTAGAAGTTGATGCTGGCACGACCGTACACGCCGGAGTAAACCTCGGAGCGGGTCAGGATCGGATTGCAGTCGGCGTCCACAATGCCGGGAGCCGTGGCGGAGTTGGCGTTGATGAAGTAGCTGCCAGCGTAAGCCGGATCATCCGGACGCTCGGTGTCGCCGTCACGAAGAGGCGTCTTGATAGCAGTGAGGGGCGGTACGGTGCGACCGTTGCCTTTGAGCTTGGCCTGACCTTCCTCATAGGCCGCCTGAATCGCTGCCTTGATCTTCTGAACGGTCACGGTGTCAGTCTTCGGAATGATGAGACTGACGCTGAACTTCGGGGTGCCGCCGTTGATGGACTTCGCTTCCCAGACATTGGCGTAGGACCAACGGGTGTCCTTGCCGGTGATAACTTTCATGGGGTTTGCGAGTTTAGTAGAATTTGACATATTAGTTGTCCTCCTTGAAATCATCGATAATCGTTGTCATTGCCGGTCTCTTATCGCTGTCCGGCACCAGCGTGGGTTTTCCTTGAGGCTTGGTGATCAGGTCTCCAAGAATGCCGTTGAACTGTTTCTTTCCGAGAAGCGAGGTCATGGCGGTGACGCCGAGAATCTTGTGTTCGTAGGGGTCGTACCCGGCAGCTGTTACGGCTGCGATGACGGCATTCTCGTCTGTGTACTTGCGGTTGGAGCGGCCCTCGACCAGTTTGTAGCCGGACCACTGTTTACCACTGATGGCTGCCTGAAGCGCATAGTCCTTGATGTCGGAGGCCCAAGCGATCAGCTCGTCAATGCGACCGAGGATTTCTTCGACCTCTTCATCTGTAAGCAGAGGCGGCTGCCTGAACTCGAACTTGGCAAGCTCCATGTTGGCGTTGGCTCTTTCACGGCAGTCGGCTTTTGCCTTGCAGAACTGGCACCATTCGCCGCAGTGGTATTCGCCGTCTCCGTTGAAGGCAAGCTCTGCGGTAGGGGTCAGAACCCGATCGGCCCACTCGTAGAGTTCCTCCTTCGGAATAGTGAAAGTGCTGACGTTGGAGCGTCTGGGCTGGTAGATGGTCATGCTGACGGTGTCGATGTCGTAGATGCAGTCGAACAGCTCCAGCGCACCGAGAGCGTACAGCTTCATCTGCGGGTTGTCGTCAGCCTCGACCAGAACGCCTCTGCCGTGCTTGTAGTCCACGATGTGCAGCGTCCCGTCTGCAATGATGACGCAGTCGCCGGTGCCGAAGCCCTCCTCGACGTACTTGGAGTAGTCGAGCCGCTGTTCGATCAGGACCACAGGGTCCGGGCAGGCCTTCTTGGCCTCCTCGACCAGCTCCATTACAAAGGACACATACCCGTTGGCACATTCCTCCATTTCGGAATTGTACCAAGTAAGGTCTTCGGTCGGGTCCCTTGCTTCCATACCGAGAGCCGTCCGGAGCTTGAACTCACAGAGAGCGTGGGCGTCGGTACCTTCGGTTGCGAAATCGCTGCCTTTGTCGTCGTAGCCTTCACAGAGCCTTGCCGAAGGTGGGCAGTTGAGCCACCTGTGCGAAGACGATGCAGAGAGAAGTGCGTGCTTAGGCATTTCCGAGCACCTCCGCATCCGCCACCAGAGCCTTGTAGCTTGCCGGGTCAACCTCGGAGAGCTTCTTGGCACCGTACTTCAGGAGAAGGTCACGGATCTGAGCGGTGAAGCCATCACGGGACTTTTCTGCCAGAATCGCTCTGACCTCTTCGAGGGTGAGTGCCTTTTCCGGTTCCGGAGCAGGGGCCGCTTCCTCGGTGCCGCTGAATGCGCCGGTCAGCCAGTTGGCGATGTCGTTAATAGAAGATGCAATATCCCGCAACTCCCTGATGGTCGCTTCTATTTCGCTCATTTTGCTCATCACGTTTTCCTCCTTCCTGAGATTGGCTTGTCTGGTTCAGCTGGATCAGCTTCCTCGCCAGACGTCTTGACACTACGCTGATTGCCGTAAGCACTCCGATGAGCTCTTCATCGGTGACGGCTTTGTTGGGTCTGGACTCACTCATTGTCGGTTCCTCCTTTCTGAGGACCTGTGTTGTTTTGCTGTCCTCAGTACCCACTGGAGGGAAACCGGTGTTTTGAACGAAAAAAATCTGAAAAATTTTAGACCGCCGCAGAATTGCTTCCACGGCGGCCTTTGTTGGGTATTAGATGAAGTCCTTCAGGGCTTCACGCAGGATGGAGAACACCTTGTTCTTCTGGTAGTTGATGGTCGACTGGCGTTTGCCCATGTCGGCAGCGATTTCACGCTCCGTCTTGCCCTGCATGATAAGCTCGCAGATGCGTCTGCCGTCCGGGTCAAGGCGGTTCAGCTCGTCGTATAGAGCGTCGAGCAGTTCCTTATCCATAAGGATGGACTCCGCAGACGGTGCGTCGTCAACCAGCGTGTCGCCAAGGGTAAGCTCGTCTTCCTCGCCGCCGATAGGCGTATCGATGGAAACCTTCTTACCGGCAGCGTAGAACGGGCAGCCGGGGCAAACACCGTCGCACTTCCAAAGCTGGGCTTTAGTGCAGCGGCACTCGCCGTTCTTCTGGGCGTGGTAGCGGATGTTCCAGATGGGCTGGTAGTATGCCCTGTAAACTTCCTCGCTGACCTCGATAGGGGTCCCGTCGACCGGGATAAAGTAACGATTGTCTTTGTTTGCCATTTCTTTTTCCTCCAATGGTTTGCAGATTTGTGGAAACCACCGAAGGAAAAAGGTCCTGTGGGGTTTCCACAAGACCTATCCAATCGTTCAGAAGGTCAGCTGCCATAGTTGCTAAGGTTAATAAGGTCAGCGACCAGAAAAGTTTTTAAACTCTCGCCATATAGAGTTCATTGCATGGGATTGTAATTTTGGGTTTTTTGTGCTATAATGTGTTTTAGTGGGGTTTGTTAGGGTTTGCGAATCCGATACAGCCACCACTTTTCGGCATGTAAATGACTGTCAATCGGAGGGACAACCTGTGACAATAAACGAATATCCTCGCCTGTGCGGAGGCACCTTCTTCACGTTGGTGTTACAAGCCCTCCGGCAACGAATGAAAGCGAGAGAACATTATTCTGGTGATAGCGACGGCCTGTCAGATCCAGAAGTGCTGGTTGGCCTGATCAGGGTAATCAATCCTGATTACGCAGATCCCGGCAAGGAAAATCTGAAAGGCACGGCAAACAACTACAAAGCCTGTAAGACATCGAATAGCACATACCTGCCATTTGATGACGAACAGGTATTATCAGCATTTGACTCCGTAGTGAGAACGGACTATCAAACGGCCCTGAACGGAATGATCGGGTTTGTGAATGACTTTCTCGATGTGAGCGAGACGGTTCATAAGGATATCAATCTTGTACGAGCACTCGTTGATCTTGTTCAGCAGGATCAAACCATCAAGGCTGGTGATGAGTTCTTTATCGGACCGAATGGAGAGAAAAAGAAAAAGGCCGCACTGGGCGACCTCAAGGAAGTATGCCTCCCGTCATTTCTTCTTGGCGTTTGGCACTACGTTGTTATGAATCGGAGAGACAATGCTGTAGGCAAAAAGACCTATGATGTTTGGTGTCCATCAAACGACCGAGCTCCAAGAAAGTACACCGCACATATGGGTGAAGGCCTTCTTGATAGCCTGACGACCTACACCGTTGATACTAAGGAAACGATAACCGCAGAGGTCGTTGACGAGCCTATTGAAGATGATGCTTCGGAGGCAGCCGGTCAGGACACTCCTCCGGTGACTCAGCAGATGGTGAACAACAATCCGACGTTTTTCAACATCAACATCTCTGGCGGTAACAACAGCTTCTATCAGCACGTTGACAAGCTGACGATAAACAACGGAGGAAAACAAGATGAGTGACAATTTACCGGTCAATTCCTCCGGCAATCTCCCGGTGCCGGGGAAAGCCACCGAGATCACTGTATCCGGAGGCAATAACAATTTCGTTGCTCACGCTGATACCGTGGAGAACAATATCACGGTAATGCTGAATGATCCCAGATCAAGACGTGGCGAGAACAGAGCACGAATAACCTTTAACACAGACTTCTATCATCTGTTTGTGATTCTTGGCGAGAAGTTCGAGGACAACTATTTTCTGGTTCCCAAGGATCGTGCCTTGACCGAGAGCACAAACGATGAGCTGAAATCAAAATATGCGTCCCTCACGCCAGAAGCTATCGAGGGGCTGAAACGATATCCGGCCATCTTCGCTGATGAGAACCATTCCTACGGGAAGACGGACGATGCCCAAGATGCTTATTTCGGGTTTGTGAAGGACGTTAAGATTCAAGACAACGGGATCAAAATCTACTACACGATTATAACGGCGATCCCGCAACAGATTTTAAATGAGCAGTGCTTTGAACTTGGCATCGGCGGGGCCAGATCGTTTAATGAACTGAACCGCACACATTGGGCACTGAAACAAATTGATCTCATTGAAGCATTGCAGAAAGCTGGAGTTCAGATTATTTGAATCGTAACTCTTGTAGAAAAATGGAGGTAATACGATGAGTCACGAGTATGAAGAAATGCAGGTCGAGAAGTGGGTTAATCTGGAAGATGTCGCTGAACATCTGAGCATCAGTCAAGATACAGTTCGCACATGGATTAAAGAAGGAAAGCTGCCCGTGTACCGGGCTGGCAAGCGATATAAATTCAAAATCTCTGAAGTTGATGAATGGGTTCGCAAAGGCAAAATTCAGGAATGAGCTTTGAGATTGGAAGCAGGATGGTGAATTGAATGCAGCGTAAGGTACCTTCAGCAATTACGAATATCACGCTCAACAGAGCAACTTTTACAGATGTCCCGATTGATGAGCTCACGTTCGTCAACTTCTTCTATGGCAATAACGGAGCGGGAAAATCTTCTATCGCTCACGCCATTGCGGAGGATGACGGAGTTGTCTGGGCCGACGGCAAAACCGCCGACGATTTTGATGTGCTTGTTTATAATCAGGATTTCATCAACGACAACTTTGTAAATTACGGCGATCTCAAAGGCGTCTTTATCTTCGGTGAAGAGGATATCGAGGCCAAAAAGAAGATCGCTGAACTCACAGATCAGAAAAAGCAGAAAATGGATGCTCGTCAGACAGCTCTTGATGAGCATAAAAAGAAAACAGATGGCCTTGCATCTGCGCTGACGCAGTTTCAGGACACCTGCTTTTCAAAGACTGCGGAAATCCGCAGACGCTTCGATAAGTGTATGGACGGCAAGAAGCAAAAGAAAAACTTTGCCGAGGCCGTACTTGGAGAAACAAAACCGACCGATCACGATCTGGCAGAGCTGGAGCGTCTCTATGACGTAGCTTTTGACGATTCAGCCAGAGCGTATACGGAGTTCAAAAAAGCCGCTGCTACCACCTACGGCAGTCTTCCCGGAAAGGACCTGCTCGATAGAATGATTGTCAGCAGTAGCGATACACCTTTCGCAAAATTTATGAAGGCCCTCGGTGACACAGCATCCGATTGGGTCCGTGATGGTCATACACATTATGCCGGTGCAGCGGGTGGAAAATGCCCGTACTGCCAGCAGAAGCTCCCGGCAAACTTCGAGGCGGATATTGCGGCTACCTTTGACGCTCAGTACCAGCAGGACATCCGTGATCTTGGGCAGTTCCAGACTGTGTATGAAAGAGAGACCAGAGAGATTGTCCGGGTGCTTCAAGGTAATGCCAGCGACGTTATGCCGACGATTGATCTGACTGCGTATCAGGAAAAACTCGCCCTGTTGGAGAGTAACTTTGAAATCAACCTTCAGCGCATTGCTGAGAAGGTCAAAGAACCGTCAAAGACCATTTCCCTTGAGGACACCGATACGCTTCTGTTGGAAATTGGTGCTATGATCGACGAAATCAATAAGCAGATCAAGGCCAATAACGATGTTGTTTCTGCCAAGAGATCCAGCAAGAGCAAATGCAAGATGGAAATCATGCAGTATCTTGCGTTCATGCTGGCGACTGACGTGAAGAGCTATCAGGATGAGGTCGACCGACTTCAGAAGGAAATCGACGACGTTACCGAGCGTGGCAAGAAACTCAGAAAAGAAATCGGAGACCTGACAAATGAGATCTCCGCCCTGAATAAGCACAATGCGAACACCGAGGCCGCCATCGACAGCATCAACAAGATTCTGAAGGATTCTGGTTTCCAAGGCTTCAGCATTCGTGCGAAAGAAGGCGTGGAGAATGTTTATGAAGTTATCCGTGAGGACGGCTCCATTGCGGAAAACCTCAGTGAGGGCGAGCGCAACTTCATCGCATTCCTGTACTTCTATCATCAGGTACGTGGCAGCATGAGCAGCGAAGTGCTCAAGGAAAAGATCGTTGTTATCGATGACCCGGTGTCCAGCATGGACAGCACAGCCTTGTTCCTCGTCAGCGCAATCGTCCGTGAGATGATCAATGTCTGCCGGAACAATACTGAGTACCTGAATCCGAAGGTTCCCGGTGACTACATCAAGCAGCTGTTCGTCCTGACGCATAACGTGTACTTCCACCGTGAAGTCACTTACCAGCAGGTCGGGTATTACAACTGCACGTCGTTCTATATGATCCGGAAGAACGACAATATCTCCACTATCAAGCTCTGCAAGCGTCAGAGCAAGGAAATCCCGACCGAGGAAGAAAATTATAATCCGGTCCAGAACTCCTACGCCGCTCTGTGGGATGAGCTCCGGGACATCCAGTCTACGATTCCGGCCCTGAACGTGATGAGGCGTATACTCGAATACTACTTCCTGCAGCTCTGCGGATATGAAGGAAGCGACCTCCGGGAAATTGTACTGGAGAAACCGGAGAACCGTAATAAGTTCATCAAACAGGTTGAAGGCGAGAAGCCGGATATGACCGATTACCAGCTGGCCTCTTCCTTGCTGGCGTACATCAACAATCCTAACGGCATCAGCGACGGACTAAACTATGTTGAAGATTGTGAGGATGTCGACGCATACAAGCGGGTCTTCCAGATGATCTTTGAGGCTCTCGGTCAGAGCCAGCATTATAAGATGATGACCGGCAAACGGATAAAGTCCTGATTATGGGACAGCAAGAATAATAAAATAAGAGGTAGCATGGCACTACCATAATGAAAAGCGAGGTATAACGGCAATGGCAGACAAGAATATCATCGATGCAATGTGGGACGATTCGCCCATTGATGTTTCCACCGAAGTAAACTTTATCTGGTCCATCGCAAACAAACTGCGTGGGCCTTATCGCAGCGACAAATACAAGGACGTCATCATCCCGATGACCATTATTCGCCGCTTTGAGTGTGCGCTGGCACCTACTAAGGCAGCGGTCGTTGCGAAGTTCAAAGAGAATCCGAACTTCCCGGCAAAGGCGATGCAGCGTATTTCCGGGTTTCAGTTCTATAACACCAGCGAGTTCGACCTCGCAGAGCTGGTGAACGATGCGGACCACATTGCCGCCAACTTCAAGAGTTACCTGCAGGGCTTTTCTGCCAACGTGCTGGAAATCCTGATGTCTAAGGAGCGTGGTCTGAACTTCGGTGAAGAGATCGACAAGATGGACAAGAATAATCGTCTTCTCTCCGTGGTTAAAGCCTTCTCAGAGCTGGATCTCAATCCTCGCACTATCGACAACGTAAAGATGGGATACATCTTTGAAGAGCTGATCCGGAAGTTCTCTGAAAATGCCGAGGCCGGTGACCACTACACAGGTCGTGACATCATCAAGCTCATGGTCAATATCCTGCTGGCCGAAGGCTGCGATGATATTTTCGATGACGGAAAGGTTATCACCATTTTGGATCAGGCCTGTGGCACGGGCGGTATGCTTTCCACCGGCTATAACTTCATCAAGCGATACAATCCCTCTGCGGATGTTCGCTTGTTCGGTCAGGAGATCAATCCGGAGTCATACGCGATGTGCCTTGCCGAGATGCTCATCAAGGGGCAGAATGCTGAAAACATCTGCTATCAGGATACCATGAAGGCCGACCGCTTTAAGGGTACTAAGATGCGGTTTGTTCTGGAGAATCCTCCGTTTGGTACCGCTTGGGGCGGCAAGGATGCTGCTGAAGGTGTAGAGGATGCAGTCAATGCTGAATTCCAGAAAGGCTTCGATGGTCGTTGGGGAGCTGGACTTCCGGGTTCCGGTGATATGCAGATGTTGTTCCTCCAGTCTGCCGTCGACAAGATGGATGAGAACTATGGCCGTGCCGCAATCATTGAAAATGGTTCCCCTCTGTTTAATGGGGGTACTGCTTCAGGAGAAAGCCAAATCAGAAGATGGCTTCTCGAAAGTGATTTGATTGAGGCTATAATTGCACTTCCCACCGAACTGTTTTACAACACAGAAATAGCGACATATATTTGGGTGCTTTCTAAGAATAAACGTGCGGCAAGAAAAGGCAAGGTCCAGTTGATTGATGCTACAAATATCTATCACAAATTACGAAAAGCACTCGGCAAAAAGAAAAATGAAGTTACACCAGATGACCGTGCAGAGATCACAAGGATTTATGCAGAATTCCAAGAGGGTGACTGCTGCAAGATATTCCGCAACGAAGAATTCATGTATCGTGAATATGTTGTTATGCAGCCTCTGCAGCGGAGTTACGGGATAACCGAAGAGCGTATTCAGAGAATGCTCTCTTCAGGAGCTCTTTCCAATCTATATGACGAAGGAAAAGTCGCTGAGCTCGAAAACTCCGAAGAGCTGTCTGGCAAGGACGAAAAGAAGCTCGAATCATTGTTAGCTGGGAAACCAGTTTTTGACAGCATTGTTGAAACGCTGACAGGAGCAATTACGGAAACCGTATATTCAAGTCCGGCAGCGTTTATCCCGATTCTCACAAAAATCTTGTCGGGTGTTACAGGTGATAAGAAACTGATAGAGAGAATTGCGGATGGCCTTTCTGTAATGGATAAGACTGCTGAAATTCAAAGGGATAGAAAAGGAAACATAATATACGACAAAGAGACAAAGGATACCGAAATCGTCAAATATGAGGAAAGCATCGATGATTACATGGCACGGGAGGTTCTTCCTTTCGTCCCGGATGCAAAGGCATTCTTTGAAGAAAACTTAAGCGCAAAGAAGCCTGTCGTAAAAACCGGTGCGGAAATTCCGTTTACAAGGACGTTTTATAGGTATTCTGCTCCTGAAACCAGTGAATCGTTGGAAGCTCGTTTTTACGAGTTGGAAAAGGCCGTTACTGAACGAGTTGCTGAGCTGTTTGAATAAAAGGAGGCTATCATGAAAGAAATGTATGATAGCGGTATTCAGTGGCTTGGCATGATTCCAACAAACTGGACACTGCGAAAAATCAAATACACATTACAAGAGCGTATTGAGAAGAACAATCCGATAAAGACAACGGATATCCTTTCCTTAACCGCAAAACAAGGTGTGGTCCCTTATGATGAGAAAGAAGGCGGTGGTAATAAGCCCAAGGAGGATGTGACAGGTTACCGGCTTGCTTACCCCGGTGATATTGTAATGAACAGCATGAATATCCTTTCCGGCTCTGTTGCACTGTCGAAATACTACGGATGTGTAAGCCCTGTTTACTACATGCTTCGCCCACAAAAGAAAACCGCCGATGTGCGTTACTTCAATTATATCTTTCAAACCACCCTTTTTCAGCGGAGTCTGTTCGGGCTTGGTAATGGGATATTGATGAAAGAATCAGGCAATGGAAAACTAAACACCATTCGTATGAGAATACCAATGGAGAAATTTGGTGATTTGTTTATTCCAGTTGCTCCAGATGATGAGCAAAAAAGTATTTCTGATTATCTGGATATGCGATGCAAGAAAATCGATGAGCTGATTGTTGATATTCAAAGTCAGGTTGATATTCTTCAAGCCCAGAGAAAAGCAATTATCACAGAAGCGGTAACAAAAGGCCTAAATCCGGAAGCGGACTATATGGATAGTGGTGTTCAGTGGATCGGAAAAATGCCGAGACACTGGAAATGCATCCGTGGTAAATACATACTTCGGTATATTCAAAAGCCCATTAAAGAAGATGATGGAGTTATTACTTGCTTCCGGGACGGTGAAGTAACTCTTCGTAGCAACAGACGAGAAGAGGGTTTCACTATGGCTGACAAAGAAATCGGGTATCAAGGCATTGATGCTGGTGACCTTGTTGTTCATGGCATGGATGGATTCGCTGGAGCCATTGGTATCTCAGACTCCAGAGGCAAAGCGTCTCCGGTTTTAAATGTGCTGGATACGAAGCAGAACAAGCGGTACATCATGTATTACCTTCGCAGCATGGCTTACAGCGATGTGTTTGTCGCTTTAGCAACGGGAATTCGAGTTCGTTCTTGTGATTTGAGGTGGAATAAACTATCCGAACTTTTATACCCTGTGCCGCCTCTTGAAGAACAGAATGCCATTGTTGCACACATAGATGAAAAACTTAAAAAGGTCGATGAAATTTTGCGAGCTAAGGAAGAACAACTTGATATTTTGGATAGCTACAAAAAGACCGTTATTTATGAATACGTCACCGGCAAAAAGGAGGTGCCAAGCGCATGAATGATATTCTGAGCGAAAAAGAATACCAACATTTCATAATGGACAGGCTCTCGCAGGACAATGGTTATGTGGTCCGCAAAGCGACGAGCTATGACCGCTTCTTTGCCGTTGACCGGGAGGTGCTGTTCCAGTTCCTGAACGATACCCAGCCGGACGAGATGTCGGCCCTCCGTAAAATCTACAAGGGTGATCTGGAGGACACCATCGTCAGTTTCATCAATGCTGAAACTACAAAGACCCGTGGCAGCTTGCTGGACGTCCTGAAGCACGGCATTGAGCTCTCCAATATGAAACTGGAGCTCATGTATACAAAACCGGCTACCACCTTCAACCGGGAACTGCTGGCGAAGTACGAGAAAAACATCTTCTCCGTTATGGAGGAGGTCTGGGCCAGCGATGATGAGCGTATTGACCTTGTGATCTTCCTGAACGGCCTTGCCATCATGTCCTTCGAGCTGAAATGTAATGCGGCTGGGCAGTCTTATCAGGACGCCATTTATCAGTATCGTGTGGACCGCAATCCGAAGACCAGACTGTTCTGGTTTAAGGCCGGATGCCTCGTAAACTTTGCAATGGATCTGGAGCAGGTCTACATGACCACGAAATTAAACGGCCAGTCAACCTTCTTCCTGCCTTTCAATATGGGTAATGGCGAAGGCGTGAATGCTGGTGCCGGAAATCCGACCTATGAGGATAAATACAGCGTTTCTTACATGTGGGAGGACATCCTGAAGAAGGATACCGTTCTCGACCTCATTGGGAAGTTCATTTTCGTGGAGTCGAAGGAAAGCAAGGACGAGCTGACCGGCAAAACAAAGAAGTCAGAGAACATCATTTTCCCTCGTTACCACCAGTTGGATGTTATCCGGAAAGTGCTTGCTGACGTCCGAGAGAACGGCACGACGCAGAATTACTTGATTCAGCACAGCGCAGGTTCTGGTAAAACGAACTCTATCGCATGGCTGGCCCATCGGCTTACTTCACTGCATGACGCCGACAACAAGATTATCTTTGATAATGTCATCATCGTTACCGACCGTGTCGTGGTCGACCGTCAGCTGCAGAAGGCCATTATGGGCATGGAGCACAAGGCCGGTCTGATTCGGGTAATGGACGACAAGTGCAATTCTGCTGACCTTGCGATTGCGCTGAACGGGAACACAAAGATTATAGCTACTACGATTCAGAAGTTCCCGTACATCGTCGACAGCGTTGCAGGACTGAAAGGTAAACGTTTCGCCGTCATCATCGACGAAGCCCATTCCTCCACAGCCGGTAAGGACATGGCGGCGGTAACCATGTCGCTCGGCTCCGGCGAGATTGAAGTTGGTGAAGCGGATGTTGAAGATCTGATTACCGACCAGATTCGCCGTAACGGGAAACAGGCAAACGTCTCCATGTTTGCTTTCACCGCCACACCGAAACCGACAACAATTCAGCTTTTTGGTCGCCTGAACACCAGAGGCCAGCGTGAAGCATTCCATGTTTACTCAATGAAACAGGCCATCGAGGAGGGCTTTATTCTCGATGTGCTCCAGAACTATACAACTTACGATACCTTCTACCAGATCAACAAGGAGATCGAAGAAGATCCGCAGATGAAGACTGCATCTGCTAAAAGGCAGATTGCCCGTTTTGTGGAACTGCATGAAACGAACATTGCCCAGAGGGTTGAAGTCATCGTTGAGCACTTCCGCACAACGGTAATGCCGGAACTCGGCGGCATGGCAAAAGCAATGGTTATTACAGCTTCTCGACAGGGTGCCGTCAAATACCGTCAGGCCTTTGAGGACTATACCAAGAAGAAAGGCTATACGGATATTAAAGCTCTGGTCGCCTTCTCTGGGAAAGTTAAGCTCCCGGATGATGAGACGGAGTACACCGAGGCCTCCATGAATGGGTTCCCGGAGGACCGGCTGACGAAGGAATTTGACAAGGACGATTATCAGGTGCTTTTGGTGGCAAACAAATACCAGACCGGTTTTGACCAGCCAAAGCTCTGCGCCATGTATGTTCTCAAGAAGCTCAAGGGCGTATCAGCTGTCCAGACGCTTTCCCGCCTGAACAGAATCTGCCCTCCGTTTGAGAAGAAGACCTTTGTGCTCGACTTCGTGAACAGCTACGAGGACATCAAAGCCGCCTTCGCTCCGTATTACACAACCACGTTGCTTTCCAATTCTGTGACGCCGACGGCCATTTATGACCTTGAGGCAACGATTGACGCATACACCGTTCTTGATCCGGACGATATCGAAAAGGCTAACGAGCTGCTGTACAAGGAGAATATTTCTTCCAAGGATAAGCAGAAGTTGACCTTCTATTTCAAACGGGCCAAGAACATGATCGAGCAATACGAGCTGATCAAGCAGCATGAGATTGTTGCCATGATGCGCCACTTTGTCCGCTTCTATGAGTTCCTGCTGCAGGTGTCATGCTTTGAGGATACGGACCTGCATAAAAAGTACAACTTCATCACTTATCTGCTGGCTTATATCAATATCAAACATCCGGGCGGTGGTTATAACCTCGACGGCAAGATCAAAGCTACCAACTTCGTGCAGAAGAAAGCCGAAGAACACACGACCCCGAATCTGGTAGCTAAACCGGTGGTGAAGCTTCCGACCGCAGAGAGCTTTGGTCTGACCGAAGCAAAGGAAGAAAGACTCTCCCAGATCATTGCGGAGATCAATAGCCGGACCGGAAAGGCCTACGATAACGATGTGGCCGTGAAAGCGATGCTCCAGATCCGGGACATCCTCATGAAGTCGGATAAGCTGAAGACCAGTGCAAAAAACAATACAGTAAAGGACTTCGAGTTCTCTTACTTTGATGATATCGATGATGCGTTGATTGAGGGGCTTGAACAGAATCAGGATTTCTTCTCGCTGCTTCTCAGCAACGATGAGATAAAAAAACAGGTGCTGGGCATCTTCACAGAAGAAATTTATAAGAGCTTGAGAGAAGCATAAAGGGGTGATCACATGTTTGACCAATTTCGTTTGAAGGATGTGCTTGTAGCCTATAAGCAAAACTTCGTCGCAAAACAATGGGGCGATGAAAAGTACAAATGGGAAGCCGTGAAGTGGTTTCAGGACAATTGGGATGTGAATGCTCCAGATTTTGCAGAGATGCTGAACCGCTCTCTGGACAAGACGTTCAACCTGCTGGCCTCCAACAACAACTTCCCGAAGGGCATGATCGTCGGTTTTGCAAAGTCAGCTCCTGAAGAGGTCCGGGCTATGTTCATCGCCCTGTTCGATGAAAGCAAGGATGTTTTCGAGAGAATGGATGCGTTCAAAATGCAGTCATCCATTCTTTTGGAGAAGTACGGCAATGGTGCCGCACAGCATTACCAGTACGAGAATGCCATCAGTACCTATCTGTGGCTCCGCTATCCGGATAAGTATTACATCTACAAGTTCGGTGAAGTAAAAACGGTCGCCAGCGAGCTTGAATCGGACTATCGTTTCAAAAAGGGTGCCTATGCCGATAACATTCGGAACTTCTTAAAACTCTATGACGAGATTAGTGCGGCCCTTAAAGAGGACACCGAGCTGGTGAATCTCTTCCAGTCGCAGTTGACCGATACTTGCTATCCCGATCCGGAGCTGAAGACGCTGACTATCGATGTCGGTTTTTACATCAGCCGGTATTACTCTCAGAAAGATTCCGCTCCTGATACCACCAGTTGGTATGGCGCAGACTTTGACCCCGGCCTTTCCATTGAAGATTGGAGCAAGCTGCTGAAAGACGAAACCGTCTTTACGACCGGTGCGCTGGAAATCATGAAGCGCATGAAGGATTATGGCGGCATGGCTTCCTGCACACAGCTGGCAGTAAAATACGGCGAGACTAAGAATTTCTACAATTCCGGCTCTGTTGCGTTGGCAAGGAGAGTATGCGAGGCCACTGGTGTTAATCCTAACACCAGAGACGACGGTACTACGCAGTGGTGGACAATTCTTTACACAGGCCGTGATGCTGGTAAAGATGAAGACGGCAGTTTTATCTGGAAGCTGCGAGATGAACTTTCAGCTGCTCTCGACAAAGCTGATCTGAGTGGGATTGAACTCTATGTTGCTGCTGCTCCCGGTGAGCAGGACCGTGGTTATTGGTGGTTGAATGCCAATCCGAAGATCTGGAGCTTTGCGGACATCGCCGTTGGTGAGGTTCAGTCTTACACGCTTTACAATGAGAACGGCAACAAGCGTCGCATCTTCCAGAACTTCCTTGATGCGAAAGCTGGCGACATGATTATTGGATACGAATCCAATCCGGTAAAGCAGATCGTTGCCATCGGTCGTGTTAGCGCAGAACAAGACGGTGAGAAGCTGTTCTTTGAAAAGGTTGAAGGTCTGACTTCACCGATTGATTATGCCACCTTGAAAGGGTGCCCGGAACTTGAACGTATGGAGTATTTCCAGAATCCGCAGGGCAGCTTGTTCAAGCTCACCAGAGGAGAATATGACTTCATCCTCGATATGATCCGTGAGGAGAATCCGGTCGCTACGGAGGCCTCCATCGATGCTTACACAAAGAGTGACTTCCTCGATGAAGTCTATATGACCGAAAAACGCTATGAGAACCTTGTAGCCGTTCTTCGCAATAAGAAGAACATCATCCTGCAGGGTGCTCCCGGTGTTGGTAAGACTTTCGCCGCAAGACGTCTGGCATGGTCCATGATGGGTGAAAAGGACGACAGCCGCATCGAGTTCGTCCAATTCCATCAGAACTATTCCTACGAAGATTTCATGATGGGCTACAAACCGGTCGAGGATGGCTTTGAGCTGAAGTATGGTATTTTCTATCGTTTCTGTCAGAAGGCCGCTAACCAGCCGGACAAGGAGTTCTTCTTCATCATCGACGAAATCAACCGTGGCAACATGAGTAAAATCTTCGGTGAGCTGCTGATGCTGATCGAAAAAGACTACAGAGGCACAAAAGCGACTCTTGCTTATAACGGCCTCTCATTCTCCGTCCCGAAGAACCTCTACATCATCGGCATGATGAACACGGCAGACCGCAGCCTTGCCATGATTGACTATGCGCTCCGTCGCCGCTTTAGCTTCTTTGAGGTGGAACCGGGCTTCGATTCCGAGGGCTTCATTCATTACCAGAACAGCTTGAACAACGAGACGCTGAATGAACTCGTTAACAAGGTGAAGGACCTGAACCGTGAGATTTCTCTTGATAAGTCGCTGGGTAAGGGCTTCTGCATCGGCCACAGCTATTTCTGCGGCAGAGATGTTTGCACCGAGGAGTGGCTGCATTCCATTGTTGACTACGACATTCTTCCGATGCTCAGTGAATACTGGTTTGATGATGCCAACAAGCTCCAGCGTTGGGAGAACATTCTGCAAGGTGTGTTTCAATGATTAAGGATAAGAGCATCTTCATAAAAAACATATACTATATGCTTTCGTATGCCTTCACGACGCTGAATCAAGGCGGTTATGAGGATGTTGCTACCGAGGAGTTCGAGAACATGCATAACCTCTTCGCTGCGATTCTGGCGAAGGGCATCAGCAGACAGTTGAAACAGGGACTGTACCGGGAGTATTTAAACCGCAAAGAGGATGTTGCTGTAGTTCGGGGCAAGATCGATATGCCGGGGACCATTCAGAACCGCCTTGCCAGAAAGCGGGTGCTGACCTGCGAGTATGATGAGCTTTCCGAGAACAATCTCCTGAATCAGATACTGAAAACGACCGTTATGCTTCTGCTCAGGCACACGAGGGTGGATCAGGAGTACAAGAGCGATCTGAAAAAGGAAATGCTGTTCTTCTCAAATGTTGACACAATCGATCCTACCACGATCCGTTGGTCGGCCATTCGATTCCAGAGGAACAACAATACTTATCGTATGCTCATCAGCTTGTGCCAGCTCATTCTGGAAGGAATGCTTCTGACCACAGACTCAGGAGAATACAAGCTGGCCTCCTTTGTGGATGAACAGCGCATGAATCGTCTGTACGAGAAATTTATCCTCGAATACTACGCCAAGGAGTGTCCGCAGGTGATAGCGACGGCTTCGCAGATCCCGTGGGCTTTGGATGATGGTATCGGGACGATGCTGCCGGTAATGCAGAGCGACATCATGCTCACCAGAGGCAGCGAGGTGCTAATCATCGACGCCAAGTATTACACGCATACCACACAGACTCAGTACGATGTCCACACGCTCCATTCCGGCAATCTGTATCAGATCTTTACCTACGTCAAGAACAAAGATACGGAGTTCGGGGACAAGCCCCACAAGGTTTCCGGCATGCTTCTTTATGCCGCAACTGACGAGGCAATTCAGCCGGACAACAGTTACCAGATGAGTGGGAATAAGATCAGCGTGAAGACGCTTGATTTGAACAGGGATTTCTCGGAGATTGCTGCACAGCTGAATGCAATAGTTGACGAGCACTTCGCATCATAACAGGAGAACGCTATGCAGATAATAAAACAGTTTGGATGGGTTTATTATGTCGGTGAAACGGCGGACCAGTTGGATGAGCACAAATGCGGCAAATGGATGTATTTTTTCGGAGACGTTGAGTTTGCCGAAAAAATCTGCAAAGCAGCAGTTGAGAACGGTGTTGTAGCAGAATCAAAACATAGTGATGCTCCTGAAGGCGTATGCTGTTTCTATTCAAATGGGGATGATGTTGAAGCCCATAAAAGGACAATTCAGTTTTTCTTGGAGAACAATCTGATCCGAAAAACGAAGGCAGGAAAACTATACAACATTTCATTCAAGTTCGATGATCAGACACGAGCTGGAGAATATGGTGAGCTGTTTCAGTCAGAAATAAAGCTGGATCGTTTTCTTGACCTCACTACCGGGGAATGGAAAGTTTAAAAGAAACTAGGCGACAGTGCTTGCTCGATGTTTATACTGTGTCTTTCTTTGGTCACCGACAGATTGACCGCTTCTTTGAAACCGAAGAAAAGGTCGCTGCGTTGGTCAGGAAGCTCATAACAGAAAAAGAATATGTGGAGTTCCTGATCGGACAGGACGGCGAGTTTGACCAGATTGTGGCATCGACAGTCAGACGGACAAAGCATAACATCCGGGACGACAATTGCGAACTCATCTGGGTGCTGGCATACCCGAAAGCCGAATATGTAAATAACGCAGACTCCTTTGACGAATACTACGACAGCGTTGAGATCTGTGACGAAGCCGCTCGGAGCCATCCAAAGGCCGCAATACAAATCCGAAACCGGAGCATGGTGGACCGGTCAGATCTGGTGGTGTGCTATGTTGAGCATGAAACCGGTGGTGCATTTCAGACAAAGACCTACGCTGAGAAAACCGGCAAGGATGTAATCAACCTCCCCGCCGATTGAACCTTTTAATTATTCCACACTTTTTAATTATTCCTCCAGCAGCTGTTTTTGAGGGGTAAGTTTCAAAGGCTACAGAACCGGCCAGCAACAATCGAATAAACAGAAAAAGGGCTTCCGAAGCTCTGCTGTAAAACACAGCGGAACCTCGAAAGCCCTTTATTTCAAGCCTTTTTCAGCACTTATGTGCCGGAGAAGGCTTTTTCTGTTTGTATCAAAGACAGCGTCTTTATAGAGCTGTCTTATACAACAGCTCCTTTGCTCAAATCAATATTTATCGTTCACGTCTTCTTTAAACTCTACGTTTGTCTGAACTGCGGTATCAACGTGCGTAATATCGCTAGCTTTCAACTTTTTGTTTTCGGCGGGTTTGTCCTGCTGTTTTGTCTGAGTTTTCTTTTCAGCTGTGAAGTCGGCTGCTATTGGCTTTATCGATGAATTTGCGGGTTTATCGACAGGCTTTGTATCAGCGCTTTTAATTCTGTTTTCCTTTACGGAAGTTTTCACATTTTCATCGTTTTTTGTTTTCTTTTCCGATACTGCAGGCTTTGCGGCTGCGCTTTTAATTCTGTTTTCCTTTATGGAACTTTTCGCATTTTCATCGTTTTTTGATTTCTTTTCCGGCACTGCAGGCTTTTCGCTTTCGACCGGCTTTATCTGAACTGATGATAATTCGGCTGTTTTGTCTTTCCGGATCGGTTCTTTATTTGTTTTAATGCTTGCTGCAGTTTTTTCGTTATGCTTGCCGATATCAGCCTTAGCTTTTTCTTTTTCGCCGAGATCCGTTATAATCGGTTTTGCTTCTGAGGCAATGTCGGGCGCAGGCGTTTCTGCGTCAACTTTATTATTTAAAACATTATTGTCGAGCTTGAACTTGCTTACCATGCCATCAAGTATTGAAGCCTGCGATGAAAGCTCTTCGGCAGATGCGGCACACTCTTCGCTTGTTGCAGAATTGGTCTGAACTACAGATGAGATCTGATCCACGCCTGTCGATATCTGCGATATAGCGTTTGCCTGTTCTTCGCAGGCTGTTGAAATATCGGCTATCAATGCAGTAGTCTGCGTGGTGGTTTCTACTATAAGGCTCAATGTCTGCGCGGTTTCGTTTGCTATTGCAGTACCGTCTTCGACAGCCTTGATAGAATCGCTGATGAGCTCTGTTGTGTCACTCGCCGCCTGTGCAACCTTGCCTGCAAGATTTCTTACTTCATCGGCTACTACAGCAAAGCCCTTGCCGGCTTCGCCTGCTCTTGCCGCTTCGACTGCCGCATTGAGCGCGAGTATATTTGTCTGGAATGAGATATCATCGATAGTTCTGATGATATTGGCGATCTGATTTGATGTATCATCGATCTTGTGCATAGCTTCAAGCAGAATGTTCATTTGCTTGTTACCCGAACCGACCAGTTCGGCGGCTTGTTCGGAGTTCTTAGCGGCATCACCCGCTCTTATTGCGTTACGGTTTACCTTTTCGGATACCTCCGCAAGCGAAGCCGAGAGCTCTTCTACAGAAGCTGCTTGTTTTGTTGCGCCTTCTGAAAGGTTAGCGGCTGCAGATGATACTTGTCCCGCTCCGTTAGCAACCTGTAAGCCTGCTATGCTTATGCCGCTCATCGTCTTGTTGAGCGATGCCATTATGCGTTCATATGAAGCTTTGAGCGTAGCAAAGTCACCAAGGTAAACATCGGCGGGTGAATATGTAAGATCCCCGTTTCCGAGTGCGGCGAGCATACTGTCAAGATCTGATATTACTGCATTTATATGAGTTGTTATAAGGTTTGTGCTTTCACTGAGCTGTCCTATCTCCTTGTCGATCTTGTCACCAAAATCGAGCGGAGCAGAGTGCAGGTCACCCTGTGACAGCGTAACAATTCTGTCAGAACAGAGCTTTACAGGCTTGATTATCTTCTTGACTATTGTGAGTATAAGGAGTACAGAAATAATAAAACAGATTACTGCAGCTACAGAGCCGATTACTACTGACTGAAAAATGCTTCCGGTATATTCGGAGGGAGTAGCTACTACTATACAGCTCCATCCGGCAGTATTCTCAATAGGTGCATATGTAACGTATTTGCTGACACCGTCCAGGTTTATTTCCGCAAAGCCGTTTTCACCTCTGATAGCCTTGCTGATGCAATCGGCAATGCCCTGATACGAGCTGTCCGCCTGAGCAAGGGTCTTGTAGTTTATTCGCTCTGTAAGCTTAGTTTCATCGGGATATGCGATAATAGTTCCTGTTTGATCAACAGCCATTGTATAGCCTGTTTCACCTATCTTTGTCTGACCGATCACTGCAGAGAACGTGCTCATGTCAACGCTTGCCATAAGAACACTTCTGAGTGTACTGTTATCCGATTCAAACATAGGCACTGCAACGTCCATGAGAACGTGTTTTAGGTCATTTGCCGCATAGGGTTCGCCGCTTGCGGATTTTTTGGTTTCGACAGCTTGCTTGAAGCTTTCGTTTTCGGAATAATCAAGCGTTTCGGCATAAAAGCACTTGCCGTCTGTATTGACTATCTTGATATCGGTGAGCATCGGGTTTTTCGTAAGTATCGAAAAGCACTTTGTAGAAAGCGTACCTGTATCCGAAAGATCCTCAAAACCGGAGTCATATGATATTTGCTGAAGTTCGGCAGTGATCGTACTCAGCTGGTTCGATATAGTTTTTGAAGACATATCGGCAACCTCTGTCAGCTGGTCTTTCAGTGACTGTTTAAGAAAGTTATAGCTCATCCCTATATTTATTCCGCCGACTATAAGAAGTGATCCGCCTACGGCAAGGCACATCCACTTGAATATCTTTCCTGTCAGTGATTTACGTTTTTTGCGTGCTTTTTCAACGCCCTCTGAAATTTTCTCAAATTCTTTTGAAATATCTTTTTTGGATGTCATCAGCATTTCCTCCCGATATTTATACGGTCACAACCGTTATTATTCAATAATACCACATTATTGGAATAAAGTCAAATAAAAAGGGAATTTTGCACAGCACATTTCACAATTGTGATAAATTTGAGATGTCGGAAATGGTGATGATATACAAAAATCAGGCACTTTTCAGTGCCTGATACAGCTTGTAGAAAAAAGTCCATTTTTATAAAAATGGAGCAAATTCCCTATCCCTAACCCCAAACCCCTTCCCCGTGGGAAGGGGCTATATTACTGGGGCTACCGCCCCTAGTCCCTGTCGGGGGCTTCGCCCCTGCGACCCCATATTTAAACAAGCAAGAGGTTTTTCGACAGTCTGAATCAGGCACTTTTCAGTGCCTGATAGCTCTTATTCCATTCCCAGTGTTTCCTTGATAGACCTTACAGCCTTTTCAGCGCAGATTTCATGTGTTTTTTCACTGGGATGCCAATCGGCAGCAATACCGTTGGTATTTTCGTCCTGCATCGAGAGAGTGAAGAACCTTACCCTTTCATCACCGGTTTGTGCCGAATACTGCTCACATACGTTCTTTATGTTTTTCAGAAGAGAGTTTCCCATGACACCGTATGTGCAGAATATATATGCATCGGGATTATGAGAACGTACCAGCTTGAGAAACTCGATATATCCTTCTTCAAATTCCGCTCTGGTCGCATCATTTGTTGCATAGTTCATATCGTTTGTGCCAAGGTTTATTACCACTATGTCCGGCTTGTAATTGTTAAAGTCCCATTCGAGAGAGGCAACTTCAAGGTTATCTGCAAACTTGTTGTATGAGAAGCCGAGTTTGTCATAGTACTGAGGTATAGTCTGTTCGGGCTTTTTCTTGCCGTCATCGGTATAACCCGAAATAATACCGTAACCGCTTATCGATACCATGCTGTAGTCCGCGTTCAGCGCCTTTGCGGTTTTATACGCGTATGCCTTTGTTACGTCTTCCGTTGAAGTTTTGAAATGATGTTCTTTGTTTTCGTCATCAACGCCGTAACCGCAGGTAATAGAGTCGCCGATGAACTCTATCTTAAGATCTTTTGCCTTTGCGGGTTCGATCTTCTCATCGTCTGCGATTTTTATCGGCTTTATGCCGAATGTTGACATTGCACATTCGGAGAGCTTGATTATCTGAACATCAACGCTTTTTGCCGTATCGCTTTCAAATGCTGTATACGTCTTTTCCTTTTCGTTCAGCATATCATCAACAACACGTTCACCGTCAATATATATCGCAACACGGGCATAGTTTTCGTCATTGCCTGCTGTTGAGGCGTAATCTCCTATGACTGTGATGTCAAGTTTTTTTCCGGTGTATGTAAATTCGACACCGGAACCGGAAAATGCTGTCCATAGTATATCGTCATTCAGATACGTTCTGCCGACAAGCTTTGCTGTATCGGCTGTCAGTACTACTGTCTGACCCTCCTGTTTTTCCGCAGATGATACTTCTGTCGAAGACATTGCAGAGCTTTCTGCCGTTGATATTGCACTATTCATGTTTTCCTCCGTTTTGCTGTCGGTGCAGCCTGATATTGTACCGACCAGAATTGATGTTGCGCAAAGTGCGCAAATGATTTTTTTGTTCATTTTCTTTCCTTTCATTGGTTTTTGCTGAAAAACAGCATATTTTTTTATAATGTTACAGCTCTCCATTATAAAAAAATACGGCTGTAAAATCATTTTTCTTTTCTGACAGACAAAGCCAGAGCCTTTGTTTCTTCCTTGCTTAACCCATCGGCAGACAACTCAAATATATAATCTCCGTTGTCCCATATCAGGTTCTGCGTGCCGTCAGCCGAAACATAATACATTGCGGTGTATTTGCCTAGCGGCGTTTTTTCAGGAAAAACCTGAACGTTGCCAAAACCTATCTGAGTAGAATTTGCATAGTTTTTGGTGACCTGACTGAACCAGATTGTTTTGTCCTCTTCGCAGGTGTATACTGCCCAGTAGTAAAACTCGCTGTCGTTTATAATTTCTTTTTTATATTCGCTGAGATCTGTCGTAATCATATATTTTTCGGTCAGCTGTAAGGGTGCACTATTGGGATCGTCAACCAGAAACCTGTATTCATTGTTGCCGACATTTTTAATCTTAAATGTATCCCAGTACTGTAGCAGTACCGCACTTCCCGTACCAAGTGCGACGGTAGCGGCGATAATTGCCGCAATAAGCAGGCGTATTTTAATTCTGCGTCTGTTCATTATACTGTCTTTATTTTTTTCTCTGAAATAGGATTGTATGAGCTTTTGCATACGTCTTTCAAAGCAGTGACTTATCTTACAGTCAGGCAGTGATTCAAATACCGAAAGCTCGGAGAGATAGTCGCTTTTAAGGGCGGCGGCTATCTTTTCGTCGTTTGTCATAATGATTAGTCCTTTTGCATCAGCAGAGTTTTTCGTATCCTTGACAGATAAACGTGCACGGTATTCGGCTCGATATCGAGCATTTCGGCGATATCATCGGTAGGAATCTGTTGTACATAGTACAGAAAGGCAATATTTTTCAGCTGCGGCGATAACAGTTTCATATTTTTGATGATCTTCTCATAAGTTATATCAACTTCTGCCTGCTGCGCTAAATCATCTTCAAATATCTTTTCGTCCAAACAGACTTTTTGCATATTCTGCTGTTTTTTAATGCGGTCAAAACAGATGTTTTTTGTAATAACGGTAATATATGATTTTGTTTTTCGCGAATATGGGTTTTGTATCTTGTCAAGATTTTTGATTATCCTTACAAATGAGTCCTGGACTGCGTCCTCCGCATCTTCCTTATTGCCGAGTAGGGACATACTTATATTGTACATAAACTGCTTATATGCGTTATATAGTTGTGCTATTAGTTCTTTTTCGGTCGGCGTATCGACCATAGAAATGTAAGCGGAAAGCAAAGTGATCCTCCGTGAACCGTTTTATATAATGTATTCTAACACAGGAAAAGCCAAAAGTCAAACGATATCGGTATAACAGCGTTCAATAAGACTGCCCTGAGAAAATCCGAACCGATGTCTTTAGCAACGACCGATAATACGGAACGTTTATTTTGTATGTCTGTTTATATACTTGCTGTGGAGCTTTGAGTACATTATCTTCTGACCGGTGTAAAGTCCGTAGTAGCCTGATAGGATATAGCTTACCGAGCAGGCGGCGGCAAAGAAGATAATCCCCTCTCCTCCGAACAGCTCGATGCTCAGAAGAAGCGAGGTCACAGGGCAGTTTACCACTCCGCAGAACAGCGAAACAAGTCCGAGTGCGGCGGTGAACTGCGGGGGCAGTCCGAACAGCGTTCCAAACAGATTGCCGAATGTCGCGCCTATAAAGAATGACGGTACTATTTCGCCGCCCTTGTAACCGCCCGCAATGGTTATCAGAGTGAATACAAGCTTCAGTGCAAATGCCTCCGGGCGTGTAGTGCCTGTCATAGCGTCCATTATGATGTTCATTCCCGCGCCGTTGTAATCCGTACCGAATATCAGCGTCAGTATCACGATAACACAGCCGCAGGCAAAGATTCTGATATAGCTGTTCTTTATTTTCGATGACAACAGCTTTGACAGCTTGTGCAGTGAAAAGCAGAATATAATGCTGAGCAAAGCCGTGCCCACGCCCAATATCATAGCAAAAGCTACATTGATGATGTTGATCTCGGGTATCGGAACTTTATAAACAACCGGCACGATCCCGAACAGCCTCGATATTCCAAGTGCAACGACAGCCGAGAAGAAGCACGGAACGATAGCTGAGTAGTAGAACACACCCACGCTTATTACTTCCATTGCAAAGAAAGTCGCGGTGACAGGCGTACCGAACAGTGCGGAGAACAGTCCGCTCATACCGCACATTACGAGCAGGTTTCCGTTGCGCTCGTCCATCCTGAGAAGTCTGGCTATTTCTGCCGAAAGTCCGCCGCCGATCTGTAAAGCCGCTCCCTCTCGTCCGGCAGAACCGCCGAACAGATGGGTTATGAATGCTGAGATGAATATCAGCGGTGCCATTCTGACAGGGATTTTGCCCTCGGTCCTTATTGATGTGATTATTATATTTGTACCCGGGTCGTTTTTCAGTCCGCATATGCTGTACAGAAATACGATAGCAAGTCCCGCTATCGGCAGGAAGTACACCATAAAGGAATGCCCTGAACGAAATTCAGTGGCAAATTCCATACACAGATGGAACAGCGAGCCTATGATTCCGCAACACAGTCCTGTTATCCCGGAAAGCACAAGCCACTTGAAAAACGTTTTCAATATTATGTAAAGTCGTTCACTGCGAATACGCAGATGATTAAGCAGTTTATTCATTTATACCTCTTATGACGCTATCTTACCGAAACCTCGGCAGAGGATAACGTATGTATATTACCCTTGTCATCTTTTACAACAAGCCGTGCATCGTTATCAATGTCAACAGCGGTAGCAAAATATTCCGAGCCAGTGCAAATCACTTTGATACGCTTGCCTATCACAACAGAATATCTTTTGTATTCGTCGATCAGCCGCTCGACCGATGTATGTCCGTATATATCAAAAAAGTTGTTCAGTATTTCAGCGGCAAGCGAGCATTTTAGCTCGTTGTCGGCAACCTCATCGGAATAAAGGCTTGACGCGATGTCGGATATTTCTGACGGAAAGCCGTCTTTCGGGCGGCTTATATTTATACCCAGTCCCATTACGGCATATTGCAAACTTCCGCTTTCAAAATCAGTTACAGCTTCGGTAAGTATTCCGCAGATCTTTTTTCCGTCAAGCATTATATCGTTGACCCACTTTATGCCGGCATCGATACCGCAGACTTTCTTTACCGCCCTTACAGCAGACACAGCCGCACCTGCGGTTATGAAGAACGATTTGTCCGCGCCGAAGTCGGGTCGGAGGAGCACCGACATATAGATGCCGCTGTCAGCAGGCGAGTAGAAGCTTTTGCCTCGTCTGCCTCTGCCCTCTGTCTGCTCGTTCGCTATTAGCACTGTTTTATTCGCAGCTCCGCTTTCTGCGGCAGAGCGGAGAAGCGTGTTTGTCGAGGTCACGGTATCTTTTATGGTTATTTCGGCATCGGCGGCAGATTTTCCAAGCAATTGTCTTATTCGCATAAGTCCGTATTGTGTAAAGTCGTAATCTTCTCCGCCGGACAAAAGATATCCCTTGTTCTGTATTGCGTCAATTACAAATCCGTCTGCTCTGAGCGAGTTTATAGCTTTCCACACAGCATTGCGGCTGACGTACAACTGTTTTGAGATATCCTCGCCCGATACATATCCGCCTTTACTGCTCATGAGTATAAGCAGTACCTGCTCTTTTAATTTCATAAAAAGAATTACCTTTCACTGTCAACCTGGCTTTATATACGGTTGACAATACAAATATTCAAAACCGCAGAGCGTGTCTGCGGTCATTATATTATAAGTCGCTTACAGCTTTTCAAGCATATCGGCTGTTTCGTTGAGCCAGTCGCCATCGTAAAGCTCAATAAGACCCTTATCGCAAGCCGCCGCCAGCTTCGGGTTGATAGGCATTCTTGCGATATTCTTTATATCGTACTTTGCGGCAACCTCTTCAATGTGGCTGTCACCGAAAATACTGTGACGCGACTTGCAGTCGGGGCACTCGTAGTAAGACATATTCTCAACTATGCCGAGAACCGGTACGTCCATCATCTCAGCCATCTTGACAGCCTTTCCGACGATCATCGAAACAAGCTCCTGAGGAGAAGTTACAACGATAATTCCGTCAACGGGTAGTGACTGGAATACTGTCAGCGGAACATCTCCCGTTCCGGGCGGCATATCGACAAACATATAGTCAACATCGTTCCATATTACATCGGTCCAGAACTGCTTTACTGTATTTGCGATAACAGGACCTCTCCATACAACAGGGTCTGTTTCATCGGGTAAAAGCAGATTTACCGACATTACTTCAATGCCTGTTTTTGTCATAACAGGGTATATGCCTGTATTATCTCCGGTAGCCTTTTCGTGAAGTCCGAAAGCCTTTGGAATAGACGGACCTGTTATATCGGCATCAAGCACAGCGGTCTTGAAGCCTTTTCTCTGCATAGTCACAGCAAGCAGAGAAGTTACCATAGATTTACCGACACCGCCCTTACCGCTTACTATTCCTATTACTTTCTTTATATGCGACAGCTCATGCGGCTTTTCAAGAAAGCTCTGAGGGGTCGTTCTTTCGCCGCAGTTTTGTGAGCAAGAACTGCAGTCGTGAGTACATTCGCTCATAATTTCGTTTCCTTTCGATCGGCAAAAGCCGTTTATGTTGTAAGTATACCACTATTGCTATAAAAAATCAAGGCAGGTGACTAAAAAGACTTAAGGTAATATCGCACAAGCTTTGTGCGGTATTACATTAATTTGTCCGATTTTAGGATATAAAAATAATGGACTGTGCTACAATTCATTCGCTTTTCAATATTTCGTTAAAATTGCAGAGCAATATATTATAATAATATCAAAACAATAAATATACAGCCAACACCGCTGAAAACATATTCATACCGATAAGTTGTTAATAATTTCGTGAGTAAATCAGTGAAACTGCACTGTCACCGACTATCTAAAAAGAACGCTACTATCCTAAGATATCTGTACTAAAATGGGACTAAGTGAGCGTCAGCGACCCGCTTATACAAAC